>Ga0208957_1000278_pt1 | contig 44844 bp, 69 predicted proteins | sample RifOxyA1_FD_184029 | JGI IMG/M metagenome (GOLD analysis project Ga0208957, IMG submission 184029) | Groundwater microbial communities from Rifle, Colorado - Rifle Oxygen_injection A1 (SPAdes) | ecosystem: Environmental > Aquatic > Deep subsurface > Groundwater | place: Rifle, Colorado, United... | reverse complement strand
CCCGCCGTTGGCCGCGCTTAAATACAGCCATTCTACGGGTATGTACTTACCGGCAAGGACGTTTATATCCCTGTTGGTCGTGCCAGGACGCTCATCAGAAGCCCTGTCAGAGACTATCCTCATAGCCGTGCCTATCAAAGCAGGCGGTACTAAGAGAATGGGCTTTTGGGTTACCGCTATCGGAATACCCGCAAGCGTCATAAACTCATCCGCTATCTGCTTCTCGGCCGTTTCGAGGTTATCGTGCGACAAAGCGCCGGATAAAAGATTATCACGGTAGTTTGTCGTTTCGTCTCTGTTGGCTGGATGGTCATTATCCCAGAGATACTGACCGTCAGGCCCGGCTGTCGCGAAACCGTCATTAAATATAGTTGCTGTGCTATATTCGATAAGGTCTCTCGCGCCGCGTCCCATTTCCCTCGCATCTCCTTCTTTCTTAAGGAGCGCGTACTCATCCCAATCTACTGCCTCAAAGGATACCTGCAATTTCTTCCAGTATTTCCCCTGAGTATACGTCTTTGAGTATCCAAGCGTGGGGTCTTCATATCCGCCGCTTGCACCCTCATCCGCACTTACCCACCTACCAAGACCGCTTAAGTCGTCTACTATGTACTGATATGTCGAATCGTCAACATGCTTAAATACTTTCGTATTTACCTGCGACACTTCGTCATAAGTAGCGAGCATAAACTCGTCATAGATAGGGGTATATAGCGCTGATAAACTCGCTCTTGTAATCATCTTTATACTCCTTTCTTAGTTTATGCCTGTGTTCCGACCACTACAAAGTGGCCTATTACATATCCGTAGGTGTTTATCGCTACGGCTTCGGTCGATACATCTATCTCGTCAACCATAAACGCGATACCTTCGGTAGGATTTGCTGCTAGGGATACTTTGTTATTTACCGTACCCAAATCAACTAATGACCCTACAGCAGTCTGCGTAGCTAGCGCATTTTCTACTGGTACTATGAACTGATACTCCGGATCCAAAGGAATTACTGCTACATCCTCGTCTGCCACTGAAGCATTAACAGCTACGCCTAATCCCGTTGCCGCAAAAGCAGCAGCAGTATTCGTAGCATAACCACTTCCATTATCGTGTAACCAATCGCCTTTGACGATTACTACAGATGCGGCTGTATAATGCTTGACGTTTTTAACTTCACTCAGGCATAAAAATCCGGAGGCTTGATACCTATTTACTTTCGCCATACTAACCTCCTGTTAGTGTTCTTAGGTCTAACTTCACTTGGGAAGGGACATCGGAAGGCTTCATTTCCTTGTGTATCCAACCGCAATCAGGGCAGGGAACAGGAGGCTCTTCAGACTTAAGATAGTACTGTTTATCTCTACATTGTCCGCAGGTGTAATATATGTACTTCCTATCCTGTTTCCTCTCCAACTGACTCCTCCGATTGAATATTGGCTCCACGAATCTTTTTGCGTCGTTCTACCGCTTTATCGTAGGCCTCTTTGGAAACTCCAGACTTCTTTAAAATACCTTCCAACTTCTTATCTTTCTCGGACACTTTCTTACCCCCCTTTGGCGGTTCACCGTCTCTTGTGGAGTGAAAGCCATCATCGGCGTTTTTTCGCCTTTCATCTTCTTCTTCAACGGCCTTTTTTTTCATCTCCTCAACTTCCTCTTCTGTAAGAGTAACGGTTTTTTTGCCTTTTGGCTTATCGCCTGACGGTTCTTTCGCGAGTTCCTTTTCCATATCAGACGCTAGGAGTTCCGGGCCATCCTCAGAAAGCAGGTATTTTTCGGGGTTTTTGGTTATAAGCTCCGTGCAAATCCTTACTTTCGGGTTTTCCTCAAGGATGATTTTTCTTATCTCATCCGGAGATTTCCCCTCAGCCTTAAGCTCCTTCTGCCTTGCGTCGGTGTTGAGTTCGGGATGTTTCTTGGCAACCTCATCGGCAACTTCATTCTGTTTATCAAGTATCTTTTTCGTAAAATGCGTGCGCTTATCCTTCTCGCGTTCAGACATCCTGCGAATAGTCCTCTCGGTAGACCATTGAGTTGCTTTGCCCGGAGCTTCAAGATACCAGTCCTCAAACTCCTCATCCGTCATCTCGCGCCGTTCTTCATGGGGTAAGCTTTTGTCCTCTTCTATGTATTTTTTAATACGGGCCTGTTCAACACCCTTTAATTCTTCCTGTTCTTTCTTATCAGGCGGCTGAGTTTTCTTCCGTAGGTCAATAAGCTCTTTTTCAAGCTTATTCGTTTTTTCCTTATCCTGCGATTTCTCAGCCCTAAGAGCTTTGATTTCACCCACAAGCTCGTCAATACGTTTCTGTATATTGCCCGGCTTGTTCCTTTCCTCTTCGTCCTTCTTTTTCTTTATCTCGATAAGTTCGGATTTTCGCTTCTTGTCCTTTTCATCCGTGAGCTTATCATCGGAAGTCGAGAGGATACGTTCATCTTCTTTAGCCTGAGCCTCAAGGGCCGCAAGCTCCTTCTTCTTTTCTTCTTCGGTCTTTTTGATTTCGGTTGACGATGCCGGCGCGGCGCCTTTTGCTTCCGCAGCTTTCTTTGCTTCTTCGTCTTTCCGAACCTTGTCAGCTTTCATCTCTTCCTGCTTCTTGATGGCAAGCTGTTCGGCCGTTACTTTTTTATCTTCTAGCATTTAATCTCCCATCACTTTATGGTTAGTGAAGCAACCTTATTTAAAAAGGATTACTCCTTCTTTTTTGTTTTTTTAGGTGCAGATGCTTCAACTGCTTTGCCTTCCTGCTCCTTGTCTATTTGTGCGGCATATTCGGCAAGCTTCGTCGCCTTCTCTCTTGCTTTTCTATTCGCTTCTACCGCCTCAGCTTTTGACATGTGTTTCCTTGACTCATCATAAGGCTTGGGATTACGTACAGGTTCTCTTTGTCGCAATTCCCTTGCTACCGTTCCCCCTTTTGGTCGATCTGGCATACCATCACCCCCTTTTCAATTCTTCTATTCTTTGGTTAATAAGTCCCGATAACTTATCTACGAATTTGCCTTCGGCTCTGACGCAATCGGCCTCTCTGTCCTGTTTATTTTCAAGAAGTCGCATAGCCTCTTTATAGCAATAGTCTTTATGTCTTACTAAAACATTGACTAAAGCCTTATAAATTGGGCTCTTGACCGCCGCTAGCAACTCCTGGAGTTCCTCCTCCAGGCTGACTTCCCGGCTCTCCCCCGGATTCGATTTCATCAGCAATTCCCCTCTTTTTATTGTCTATCATGGCCATAGCCATATTATTAGCCATCATCTCTTCTTGTCTTTTACGTATAAAATCTCTCAAAGCTAGTTCGGTCTTAAATAAATGTTTGTCAAAGTTCGCCCTGTATTCTTCATCAAGGTCAAAGTATTTCTCTTCCTTCTGTTGCGTATGTCCTATGTAGTGTTCCATAGTATTCTCGCCCATAGGCGGGTCGAAGTCCTCACCCTGCATAAACCTGTACCACTCGTCCTCTACCTCTTGAGATTTACCCATTTCTATCTTAGGTTCGGGCCCAAGCCAGCGTTCAGGATTATATTGTCCATAAGCTTTTATAGTGTCGGCCCATATCGTCCAGTTCCCTTTAGGATTCACTCTCGGGTCAAGCCATATGGTCTGAGAGAGCTTTTCGGAAAGAAGGGTCATCATCTGCTGTTCAAAAGCGCGCGAGCCGGCCGCTAGATTCGGCGACATCTTAGCATCATAATTTCCCCTTAAAGTCTGAACAGAAAGATTAGGAAAGAGCTTTTTACCGTCTTTTCCCAATATTCTTGAGGCTAGAGTAGGCGGCGCCCAATCCTGATACATATTAACTAACATAGTTACGGCTTCGGATATTTCGTTTATAGTCCTTCCTACCCATAGACTAAACTTAACTTCGGACTTTTGGTTGACGATTGTATCTCTTGTAGCCGTACCGGAGGCATTTCGCTGGTTCGTCAAGAAGTAAGCGGCCGCACCGGTAAGCTTTTCAAGGAGTTCGAATAACACCTGAAAATCCGTATATTTCCATGCATAAGACCTTTGAAGATTTGGATGGTATATATCCTCTGCTGGATTTCCCTCAGTAGGATAAGATACACCGGGTTCAAGTTCATAGGTCTGTTGAGTATATCCTTCACTCGCTTTATGATATCCATATGGTATATTTGAAACCGTCTGATAATCCGATGTCTGGTTCCATATGTTGTTAAACGCATTTACGATAGGAGCGATTAACCTGACTAAAGACTTTCCGAGTGTGAAGCCGGGAGCCTTTATAAACGCACCGCCTACGAAGGGCCATTTTCCCGTGCGAACGATTTTACGCAAAGGCTTTCCGGCTAGGAATGTCTGAGTGAAAGGCTCTATCAAAAATCTGTATTTCTCCCTCTTCCGGCCTTTTTTGTAAGTCCCGTACCATTCGTGGCAATCTATCTCCATTCTCTTGACATCTTCTTCGGTAATGTCTGTTAAGCCTAACTGATTTGCCTGTTCTTCCTTGAGTTGGGATTTTCTTGAATCAAGTATTCTTCCTTTGAGCTTATTAAGTTTCTCCTCATCAAAGTTCTTGATTTTACCATCAGATACCATATCGAGTAAATCCTGTCCGTAGATATGAACGATATGTATTATGTGAGGCTGGGATTGCAGGTTCTTCTTGAAATCAGGGAATAATAAATCATCTCCTTCGACGCACTCGATAATTCCTTTTTCAAAGCGCATATTCTCGGTCTTTATCTCAAGCTTGCCGGTTTTCTTATTCGGTATTCTCTTATCAACCCACTCATGCCAGACTTTCCAGTAAATCTTTAACGCACCGAAGCCGAGTTTTAATTTATTCGATACATAATCATCTATCTCAGGCTCGACATTACACTCACTTTCTAAGATTGCCTTCGTAAATCTCTCAAGGTTATTTTTATTGTCTATGTCATTCTCTTCGGTTGCCACGAAAGTCAAAGTGTCTTTATTCCAGCAGGTAGATAAAAGGACGGCGTGGTACATATCCACAATAGCGGGGCAAAGCCCCAAGTTCCGGTCAGACTGCCATTTCTTTTTGGTAAGGTTCTCTATGATAGAAGGTTTTTCGCAGTTGTAATGCTGGATATCGAGTTCTCGTTGATCCAGCCATTCGGATTTTCGCTGAATATCATTCTCGGCGTCTTTCACGATAATATCTACAATCTTACCCTGTTCGTCGGGCTGAAAGACATCTGTCGTTTCTTCCGGTTCTAGCCTCGGAGGAGTTTTTGCGGGCGGTATTTTCATAACTTCACCTTTCCCTTGTGAATAGCGGCACCAAGTTCCTGCGCGGCCATTCGCGCGTCAGCAAGGCGTTCATTTCCGTTAGAAGCTAATAGAGCTTCCTTGCGGTTAGCATAAACACCGGCGTGTTTTCTTACATATGGCGATAACTCTATCGTCTTTTTCTTCGTTTTCGTCCGCATGGCATAACTACCTCCAATGACTCTTTTTAACCGCCTTATTTCTCCCCAAACCACCCATACATCTTTTGGCAGCCTCATCATACGAGAACCCTTTTTTAAGATAATTCACAACACACGAATGAAACGCCTCAGTATGGATACCCTTTCCTTCTGGCATTTTGCTTTCTACTCCAGCTTTACGATATATTGCTCTTATTTTTTGGCTCATATATCCTCAATTCTTCTTGTGCATATTGTCCCACTGCTGTCTTAACCCGCTTATAAAGTCAGGTTTCGCTACTGATAAGCCTGTTTTTTGTCTATTCATAGTGGCCGCGATATGCACCTGTTGAAACTCAAGCATGACAAGAGCATATAGTTTTGTAGTGGCGAGGATAAGTGTATCAAGCGATACATCACGTTTTACGAGCGTCGCAATTTTATTCCCATCAAGAAGCTTAGCGCCTACGATTAAATCCGACATCCTCACAAATGCATCAGGGTTTTCGGTAAACTCTTTTATCAGTTCTGCCTTAATCTCTTCTTGTGTTTTCGACTTTACAAGTTCAATATCAGTCATCAATATACCCTTTCTTGGCCTTCGGGGGCATGTTTAGGTAATGCTCCCTTCGGTCTTAAGTGATACATCATTACGGCTATTGCAAGGGCCATAACTCGGTCATCATGGCAGCCTTCAACTGCGTTAGTCTTACCATTTTCCTCGATTACATAGGTCTGCAATTCTCGGACAGTATCTGCGCTTGGTATTGTAATCAAGTTCTCTCGGATTACCTCGGCTAATCTATCTATGATAATCGGCTTCGTTTTTGCGTTAGTATCCCAGCCGAATTTCTTGGTAGTCTTGCGCGTCCGCTCATCGAAGATTTGCTGATAATACAGGTTTTTATAAGGAGCGTCTCCGTTAGAGCCATCTCTTAAGGGGAGAATACAGGCGAGTCCAACTCCGTTATTCTCTATTGCTATTAAGCTCTTATTTGTCCAATGCCCCAGCTTATACATCTCAATAGCGAATTGCGAAGGATCAAGTTTCGCGGAATTTAGCACTATATCCTCTGTAAGCGTGTCGTAATTCAAAAATGAGGCGGATGACCTATCACTCTCAATACCCTCAGCTATATCAACTCCTATGACACCCCTTGTATGAATTTCGGGGAAGTTATAGACTTCCAATAGACCAGTAGTGTCCTCAATAAACTGAACTTCACCGTCTTTAAATTCAAGATTACCCTTTATGGAGGGTCTTGCCTTCTCAAACATATCCCTCAAAGTAATGGTAGAGAAGCGTGGACGGCCCACAAGAGCCTCAAAATTAGCCTCATATTCTTGGGAGAATTTAATCGGGTCGGTTTCAAGCCGGGCCTTCTCAACCTCTATTTCTATATCTGCAATCGCAAGGTTATCTATGGTCTTGAAGTGGAAGGATTTATAGTCAGGATCATCCTTCTCCTTGCTGTAAAGCGTCCAAAAATGGTTATATCCTACGGGAGTGCCGATAAATATAGCTTTCCCTTTGGAGTCAACGAGCATAGGTCTTACGACTTCATCCCACACAGTGGGCTTCATTTGTCCATACTCATCAAGCACAGCATAATTTAACCCTACGCCTTTTAAGCTTTCAGGGTTATCCGCGCCTTTTAAGGTTATTTCTGAACCCTGTCCAAGTTCAACACTCAATTCAACCTCATTTTTGCGGGATATAAACTCTCTGGGAAGGTACTCAAACAACATTTTCCAAGCTATCTCTTTGGCTTGGCGGTAGGTGGGAGCAACATACCAGTTCTTTGTCCAGGGATAGAGAAGAGCATTATTTATGAGTTCGTTTATCGCAAAGACAGTTTTCCCAAATCGCCGACCAGCTACTACAACCTTAAATCGTGCTTCACTATCTCGAATTATCTGCTGATTTAAGTGCGGCTGGAATATCGATTCTATCACCTGAGGCTGATTTTGCGTCTCGGATGACATAGACAAACACTCCGTTTGCAAGTCCTTCTCCTTGTATTTTGTCTGGCAAGAGTTTCTTTGCTAACGCAATCGCAACATTATCATTTATATAGGCACGCTCTACAAAATGAACGAGAAATGATTTTTTGCGACCTTTTTGAGCTATTTCAAGAGCTTGGCGCAATTCTTCTCTTTCAGGGCTTTTGGGCCTACCATTAGGGTTAGCAATATTACCCTTAGCAAATCTTCCATTTTTTAACCGATTAGTACCGATTTTAACGGGTTCAGTCATCTATTATCTCCACAATAATTTTTAACCTCTTCTTAGCCGGAACCGCAAAAGCACTTAATTTATCCTGCATATTGATTCTCAAAAGTAAAATTGCCTCGCCATCTTCATCATCTTGGTATTTATATTTAATGGCTTCAAAAATGAGCTTGTTTTTCTTTGGCATAATTTCCAATAAAAAAGGCACTTGAGTGTTAACCATAAAAAAGAGCAACCTTGCTTATGCACAAGATTGCCCTATGTTTTTATGGTTTGCCAGTTTGGAGCGACCAAGCTGGTTTTATCAAAAATCTTTTTTAATCTAATATATGAATGTAGATTTGTATGACACTTCCTACATAAAGTTACAAAATTGTTTCCACTATTATTTTTTTTATCTAAATCTTTGTGATGTATCAGTAAATCTTCACTTGCTTTACAAAAAAAACACTCTTTCAATAAGAATGTTTTATCTATATCTATACCATATCTTTTAGAATACCAATGTTTTCTTGCACCTTTGGGTTGATATGGCCGATTATAACAATAATAACATTTCCCATGTGCTTTATGTTTTCTATTGGTAGTGCCACAGATAATGCATTTTGCATATTTTTTATTCCACATCTCGGTGCCTTCTCTTTATGGCACCATAATGCCTTTATGAGATTATTCAATCTCGATATTGGTTATCTTGCGAGGATCAATCGCAAGTTTTTATCTTTTGCTATAAGTATACACTACTATTTTATATTTTCAATTACAGATTTATTTTTGCGTATTTTTTTTAATGCGGTATTCACCTGTATTGAGCAAGCCTGCCAAGATTTTTCCTCGAGCTTTGCTATTTCTCTATATTTCTTTTCATAGGCATAACGATATAACATAACACACATATCCTTACTTCTAACATCTAATATAGTAAACAGGTAAAAAAAATTACAGAAACGGGTTTCGTAATATGTAGGTTCCTTTTTCATTCCACCGCCAGCACATCCTCTTCTTTTACGAATAGGTATAGTTTCTCATCTATCATCACACGCTTGCCGGAATATCTTTTGTATTGGATTATGTCCCCGGTTTTTGCCGACATCTTGCCTATCTTGCCCTTTTTCTCATAGGGCGGATCCCCAACTGCTATCACCTTACCGCACGTCATAGAGGGGTAGGGGTTCACGGCTTCTACGCATATTATTCCGCCCGGGCTTATTGTCTCGCCTCTATCTGGTTCTATAAGATATCTGCCGCGTAAGGGTTTAAGGTTCACGTTCCACCCCCCATATCCACTTGTTCTGTATAGCCCATAACTTTTCGCCATCGTACTTTACTTCAAATCCTTCGGGACAGGCGCCGGAACGGACATAGTGTATCTTATCGCCGATTTTAAGGTCATACCTATTATCCGGCCCGATCGCCACCACTTCCCCGTAAAAAGAGGCTGAGGCCGGCTTGGACTTGTCAGGCACTATTATCGTCTTTATCTTGTCCGCATAGATAAGACGGACAATAACCATATCACGGACGGCTTTTAACATTTTTTTATCTTTCTCCATATCCAGCCCAAACAATCACAACCCCAAGCTATTAAAATTAAGCAAGCTAGGCCAGTAATCACCCATTCGCGCAGCCCACTTGCAAACCATGCTTCATCAAGCCGGTTCAAGAAATCGGGTATCACTTAATCCCTCCAGAATAACCACCCTGTTAAGCCCATAGCTAAAAGTCCCACGCAGGCCAATATAGCCATAAACCAGAACGGGCCAAGCGTTGGATCACCGAATTTCGCGTTATAATAATTCACGGTTACCATGCCCACGATACCGCCTATCATTGAAACAGCAGGTAAAGCTGACTTGATTATCCACTCTCTCATTTTACTGCTCCTTTCGGTTCAACTTTCGGTTGCTGCGCCTGATTAAGAAATTGAACGATTTGTACTACTGCCTGTTCTGTTTTTATGAGCCTCTGATTAAACGACCACAAGAATAAGACTTCGGCGGTAATTAAGATACCCAAGACTAAACCGATTAAAATTTGTTTCATCTACTTATCTCCTTTCTCTTTTATTAAATAATAGTTTTTGTAAGCGTCGACCTCATAATGTTTTACCCATTCAATTTCTATCATAGGAAGCATTTGCCGAAACCAAATATAGTCATCATTCATACGGCGCGGATATTGCCCTAAATTATATTTTATTTCGTCCTCAAATATCTGTTGTCGATCATCTTTCACTCCCCTATTATAAGCATATTCATAACTCCACTCGCCTAACTTAAAAAATCCTATGCACACTAGACACAAAAGCAAAATTAGTAGGTATCGCATAACTCCTCCTGTTTTAAATAGTTCCAAGTGTCCTCTTTAATCCCCCAGATTATGTTAAGTTTCTCTAAAAGTGCGCACCATAACGCTATTAAGATTAAACCGATAAAGACTATTCGCAACCAATGGCGTGGGCCAAGCTTTGACACACCATAGCCTAACGCTACACCATATAAAACACATAAAATGGGAGAGATGCCAGCTATGAGCCACGCAAGGCCAGAGAAGCCGGCCACCCCTAAAAGGATACAAGGGATCGTCAGGGCTTCCTGAAGTTTATACATCCATAAATGCTTTTCATGTCCTATATCCACATATCCCCCATTCCCATAATGCAGGACATTATCATCCATAACTCATGTATCTGTTCGTCAGGTGTCATCGCTACCAAAGATTTCTTTTCTGTTAGCATTTCCTCTCCTTCAAATACTTAATAGCAAGTTTTACTGCGTCATGAAGTTCTACTATGTATCCTAAATCCTGCGGAAGTCCGTTTGCCTCTTTTGGTTTCAAGGTATCTTCCAGTATTTTAATGGCACGTTTTCTGGTCATTTTATGCCTCTTTTTTCCGCATATAATCCATTCCTTTTCCAGTGTTTTAGATTATCCCATAATTTTTTTATACAGTCTTTGCAGAGAATATATCTTAAGCCATTACCTTTTAGAATGGGCATTAAGGCTTCACACTTAATGCAGATATCCGCGTCTGTCCATTGATATTTGTCTTTCATTTTATCACTCCTAATTCTTTATCCTCTCGAATTTCAGGGTGCTTTTCTAGTACCTGCAAGCGACAGAAGATAGTCATATCGTCATTTTGGATTATTACCTCATCACCTATGCCCGTCCTTCTGATAGCGTCAAGTATGGCGTCGTCTTTATTTTGGCTCATAACTCAAATCCTGTTGTTTCCTCTAAAAAGAAATTTAAGTCATCACCTTCAAGTTGCTCCTTTGTGATTTTCTTAATATAGTAGCTTGAGTATTCTTTTTTATCATTAGTAATCACAATCCTTAAAGCATCGCCAACCTTACATTTTATTTCGTATAACATCACCCACCTATCACTTTCATTTCTGTTAGCATTTTAGACCTCCACTTTTTCTATCCAACATTCTTTAGGGCAATTAGCCCAAGCAAGTGAAGTGGCTTCTTCAACACTCCCAGCTATAAACTTTTTGTGGAGATAATGCTTTTTGTAATAAGTAACTTTGTAAATAGCTTGTTTTCTCTTCATGCTTGCTCCAGTAGTTTCAGTAGGTCGGCTTTCGTAGCAAATCTCCATCTAAAACCGACTGCCTTTGTCCGTAATTCATTAACTGCCATTGAAATGCCGCTTGGGGCTATTCCCAACTCTTTTGCCGCATTTTCTATGCCATCAAATACCCTTATTACTTTTCCCCTCATAGAAAGCTGTGTAATTTTTTTATTTAAACTCTTTCTGGCATTATCTCCTTTTTCCATATATCTACAATTCTCCAATATATAATTACCATCATTATCTATGCGGTCGACTGAGGGATTTTTCATTAAAGACGCTTTATCTCTAAACCATATAAATTTAAAATCTTCTGGGGTCATTAGCATTTTTATACCCCTCCCGCCGTATCGATTAAATGATACATGTTCAAAGTCTTCACATCGGGCTTTTGCACAGTTATATGACTTATGCCACCGATGCGCCTTAAACCATCTTCGATTTCTTAATAATGCTTTTGCCTTATCCATCACATCTCCAGTTTCTTAATCATAATATCGCAAGCGTCTTTAAAGGTTAATCCATCGTGGTCACTTTCTCGTATGGCGACTATCTCCCCACGAAGATATTGGGTAAGGGCTTCAGTTAATCCTTTAACTGCTTTTGTATTATGAATATCACTTATCTGTAAAGGGTAATGTGATTGATTATCATTAATGGGTTCGCCTATCCATTTAAGTATTAAACTTTCAAGTCCGCTCATTTGGGGTCTCCTTAATTCTAACTCTCTCTTTTATTCCATTCGTGCATTAGATTTTCTAAACTAACATTAGGAGAACTACGCTTAAAAATGCAACCCATATTTTTACATTCAACTATCCAATTCATTTCTCCTTTTTTATCATATCGTTTATCTAAAACTTTAAATATATTAGGTTCTTCCCCACAAAAAGGACAAGTCTTAAATAATGCTCTAACAACTTCTTCGTATTTCATACACTCTCCTTTGCTTTGAGGTAGTTTAATATCTCATTTATTTTAACTGCTAAAAATCTTTCATAAGTAAAGGGATAACTACTTTCCTGCATACATTTTTCAGTAATCTTCTCAGGCAATTCCACCTTTTTGGGGGGCTTCTTGTTAAGCAATTCCTTGCACCTGTCGCAATAATCGGGATAGTATAAGTGGTCGCAATATCCTTTAGGGTTTCTTATCTGTTTATCACCACCACAATGAATACACACATTTTCAGGTTCTAACTCCTTCGGCTTATCGGGGAGGACAGAATTGCCATTAAAATCTTTTAAGACCACCATAACAACATAATCCCCATTGGATAATTTAGTCTTATGCCGTCCATCAACAAAACAATCCTTACCATCTGTAATATATTGCCCATCATAGTTTTCCCTAATAAATCCTTCTACAATTTTGTGTTCCATTTTCTACCCCTTTCATTTAGAGTTAGCACTTTCTTTAACTTTGATTAAATTGTCCCAAAAAGTATTAGGTTCTTTGTTTAAAATTCCTCGTATAAACTTATCCATACCATCTTTCTGTTCTTCTGTTGGTTTAGCATTTCTAACAATAAATTCTTCCAAGTCTGCTTCTGTTAAGCTCCATTTTTCCACCAATTCTTTTACCCTGTCTATTCTTGCCCCACGAGCCAATGCCTCTATAACTAACTTCCAAGCGTCGCTTCTATCCGTGGTGTCTATATACCAAAAACATTTTACAAAAGGACTATCATCAAAATCCGCATTATTATAAGCAACAGGGTTCTTGCCTATTAAATCTCCGTTTGTATGCAAGTAATAATACCATTTCATCATATTTCCCCTTTCATTTAAGTAGAGAGAGCCGATAACTCACTCGGATACACCCTATTGTTTCGCAACTTCTACCACGAAGGGTAGTTATTGCTTTCATATCCCATGAGCTCGGCAATAGGTCGGTCATTTCTGACATCGGCTCTCACTTTCATTTTGTTAAAATAGTTCCTTGTATTGCTCTCATAATTTCCATCGCTACCTGCGGCACGATTGCGTTGCCAAGAGCCTTTAGTCTTTCGACACGGTGTCTGGCTTTTGATAATTTAAGTCCGTCCAATTCTGCGGGTAGCCCATCATCCACTCCACAAAGTTCGGTTGCAACTTCAAGCCAGTTTTTGTTCCATCCCTGTTTTTCTCTATTGTATAATCCGTTCTGTTTCTTATTGTCTTGTTGCTTTCGCACCCCTTGTACATTGAGACGCTCGGCGTGTCTATCAATATCTTCATTGGCCTCGTCTTTCCGTTCACACACTCTTTCAACCCTTGAGTTTGGGGTGTTGGAAGCATTGCTATCTCCCTCGCTAACCCTATTGAGCCGCCTATTCCGTTCTTGTTTATCTTCCTCATTCGTCCTGATTTCAGTTGGTAAAATTTGTCGTCCTTGCCTATCACACTCCCCGATGTTCCGTCGCTCGCTTGTGGTGTTGCTAATAGGTTCTTCTCTCGCATCGCTATTTGGTCGTTCAGGTTCAGCGGCATTTTCCGCACAAGGTATCTGTCCTTCAGGTTCTCGTCTGACCTTGGTCCTCTGTCCATTCCCGTGTCTGGAGTGCGCAACAAACCACACTCTATCCCTTCTGTGTGGAGCGTTGACGGCAACAGCTGGAATAATAAACGGTTGGACTTCGTAACCTTCTCCTTCCAAGTCAAGGCACACTTGTTCGAATACCACGCCTTGCTCGATAGTAAGAAGCCCACGCACATTTTCAGCGATGATCCATGTCGGGTGGAACTCTCGTATAACTCGGAGCATTTCCGGCCAGAGATAGCGATTATCGCTTGTGCCTCGTCTTTTTCCTGCTTGGGAAAAAGGTTGGCAGGGAAATCCGCCCGTGAGGAGGTCGCAACTACTTCCGCCAATATCTTCCCGCCTTTTTTGTTCGGACGACTGCCCGGGTTGCCCGCTCTTGGTGTTGGTAAGAGTTCTGACGTCCCCATAAATCACACTCCCTTCAAATCGTTTTTTAATTAGTGCTTGGCAAAACGGGTCTATTTCGCAGAAAATATGTTCGCTTCCAGGCCACACTTCTTCTACCGCTAATGCAAAACCGCATATGCCTGAGAATACATCAAGGTGTATCATTTTGTTAAACCCTCAATAAGTGCTACTTCAATACATTGGGCGGTAGTCATTTAGGCTCCTTTAAAAGCTCAGGGGTTTCGTAGATGTTGCCGATGACTTCTACTCCTTCAGGATACTGTAAATAATCGGGATTCCAAATGGTCGAGCCTATCTTAAATGCTCCCTTATGAAAGTATACTTCGTTAATAGTATCTTCTTGCTTAACTATATCCCCCTCATAAATCTCCTTGCCTTGCTTATCTTTAAGACCTGTGAATTGCATAAGTTCAAAGCCAAAATTATCCTTAAAAAATAACTCGATACCAGTCTCGATAATCTTACTCCAACCTAACATTCCCTGCTTGCCTATTTTATCCCACGCCCTAAATTTGATTTCTCTCATGATTAGGCTCGCTTTCGGTTAAATTTGTGAAATACCCCATCTATCAAAAACCTTCTTCGCCATTTTCTCGTTACCTTGCTTTTTATATTTTACCCATCGTTTGTATTGAGTATCCCGCATTACAAAAGACATCATGCCATAATATGCTCCGTATTTCTTCATTCCTCGCTTCATCATAGAGAAACTCATTACGCCACCGCATATGCTACTCACTCGCACTCACCTCGCTTTTACCTCGCTTTGGGGGTTATTCAATAACATTAAAACCAATAGCAATATCATTAGACTTTGCTACTGTTCGTATATGGGCGTCATAAATTAACTCTATCTTTTGATGTTTTCGGCAAGTTTCCATTAAGGCATTTTGTAATGTCATATTTGAGTGCAAAATACCATATGCTTCTGGCTGACTTTGTGCAGAGGAAAAAGTTCCCGTTTCTACCCTAAACCACACAGTATCCCAACCAAAAATCACGCTTGTATCTTCTATTGTTGTAACATACCCTACTGTTCTGCCTTGACCTTTTACAAAACAACCTGACGAACAAAAGCACACCATAATTACTATCAACACTAAAAGTTTCTTCATCTTACTTCCTCCTTCTTGGTTCGGTTAAGGGGGTTACATTCCTGTTTTAAGATTATCTCCTGCATTTTTATGTCAAGTTTCGGCATAGTGGCGTGGAGGGCGCGGAGTTCGTTTTCTAAGTCCTCGTAAGTTTTATGGCCCCTTGCCTCCGCTATCTTCTGTTTTATCTCTGGCGGCCTATTATCCTCGTATTTATTATGGCATTGTTTTCCCCAATAATAAGGCGCAAAACAGGTGAGTAGCACGTTAATCTGGGCGTATCTTAGTCTTGGATGTGTGGATTTCTTGAGTATATGAAAGACGGAAAGAGGAAAGCGCAACTCCTCTTGGCTTTTTCCGCATATCTCGCACTTTAAGGGCCTCTCCTTTTTTAACATGGCGCGGAACAGGTTATCACATTTTTTGAATTTGCTCATTGATCCCTTCCCTTTAAAATGTAAGTTTTTTTCCGCCACTTCCGGCAAATACCTCTACAATCAAAATCTATAATTACCCGCTGCGTAAATCCTTCTATTACGCGTTCACATTTTCCAGCATTATAATATTTGCAATGAATTACCTGCTTCACTTCTTCTCCGCCCCTTTCAGTTCTTTTGCGGTATCATATATTTAAATCCTTTTTTCTCTATGCCCTTCGTATCCGTAAGTCTTTACCCTTAAACTCTAAAACTTGGCACATTCCAGCGATCCGAGAAGCTATGCCCGGATGTATAAGATTATCAATTTCTGTGAGGGTTTTATTTGAGGTAATAAGCGTTAATAACTGCCTCTGGTAGCGCTCGTTAATAAGCATATAAGTTACCTGCCGTACAAAATCACTCATTTTTTCAATACCTATGTCATCAAGGATTACAGTCTTTTCAGATTTCGCCGTTCCTATTACATATTCAAAAGGATCGTTTTTATCATCTCGATACATAGTTTGCAGTTTCATAATATAAGTAGGATATGATAACCATATAACCCCGCCATGCGAGCGAAGGTAAAACTTAGCTAAAGTTGCGATAAATTGTGTCTTACCGGTGCCTGCAAATCCAAAACAATATATAGACTTATTAACAAAGTCTTTAATGTCTCTATCCGTATCTGTGCTTTGATATAATTTAGGTATCACATTCTGGATTTCGCGTTCAATTCTTGAAACCTCGCGCTCTTGCTCTATAATATCAGCACAATTTTGGCAACGGCCATTATCATAATAATATTCCGCATACTCATTGCTGCATCTACTGCACTTCTTTAACCGTTTTTCCGACTCCTGCGTATTTATCCTCTCGGTTATCTTGTTTAACGTCTCCTTTAAATCGTCCATATTCATTCTCCTTTTTTATCGGGAATATACCTATCCACCCATTTTTAATAGATTGCTCAAGCATGGCGATAGCCATAACCTTATCAACTTTATGCAGGTCTTTAAGGATTAACTCTTTCGCATGATCCGTAGCCTTCTTTTTTCGGTTTTTAAGGTAACTTTCAAAAATAGAAGTAAAATTTAGGTCTGCAAGATAAATGAACCTTTCTTTTGTAATAGTATTATTTGTTATAGTTTCTTTTGTAAGAGTAGTATTTGTTTGTCCTAATATAGGTAACACCTGATTGTCATTTTTGATAACAGATGTGTTACCTTTTTGGGTAACACTCATTACCTTTTTAGGTAACACCTTAGAGCTTGTTACTTTTTTAGGTAACACCTTCCATTTATCATAATCCTTTACAAATGAATAGGTTGTAGGTATAGTGTTATCTTTTTTGATAACACCCCTTGTTACCAATTTAGATAACAAGTAACAGGCTTTAGAACGTGGTAATTTAGTCATTTCCTTAAATTGTGATAATGCTATCTTATCTTTCTTTTTTTGCCATCCATAAGTTTTTCTTAATATAACCCATAAAACCTGCCATTCTTCGCCAGACAACCTATATTTGCAAAACTTTTCTACTATTTCGTGGGCCACATCAATATGTCCGTTTTCACGTTGCGGATTCGCCATTATAACTCCAAAATAAAAGGGGCTCGTTTAAAAGACAAGGTCATAGCACCATTTCCCTTTGTCCACTTGGCACAAACTTATACCAAGAGTTCTTCACCCCGTTTATTATTTCAGTCTTGTTCAAAATGCACATACCCGATTGCCGAAGCTCATACAGCCGGGCATTGTATTGAGCCGAGAAGGGCATGATTTGAGTCAAGGGTATCCAAGTATTCTTACGGGCTTCGAAATATACTTTCAGGTTTTCTCTTTGTTGACGCATTTATAAATCCCTGCCGGTATTACGCGACCGGCGACGCGGTTATGTTGTGCGACTTGCGACGATACGTTCTTTTATAAACTTTACCCCTGAGAGTGGCACCATACCTTTAACGGCATTCACATACTTGTTTATCATAGGCATATTGGGGAGTTTGTATGTGTCCGGTAATAGCTTGAAATCTATAACCTCAACCGTCCAATGATCGCGATACTGTATACCGTTAGGCTTTGTGGTTGTCGGAGCCAAGACAGGAGATATGACGGCAGCTGCTTTCTCTTCATACTTCTCAGCCTTCTCCTCTTTGCCAGCGGCCCGCGCCTCTTCTGCCTTTTTAAGTGCTTCCTGACGTTTCTTTTCTGCTTCACGGGCAAGTCGTGACTCTTCCTCTTGGCGCTTTTTTTCTTGTTCAGTATCGTAAGTGGTTAAAAGTTTATCTACCTTACCCATTACTGCGGTTCTCATGTCTATACTCGGCCTAAAGAGATTCATTACAGCGGATTTTGCTTGATCCAACGGGCCTGTAATAGTCTTGCGTAAGGTTTCAAGGTTCTTTATACCTTCTCGTATCTTACTACGGAACTCGCCTGCACTCTCGTAGGTTGTCTGGTCTTTAATGACAAGCACCTCGGCACTTCGGACTATTAACGCCGTTTCTTGATCCGTCTCTTTGACTATACTTACATCAATGTCTTTAACTTTTATCTTTTCCATTTAAAACCCCCCATGCTTTTTTACAGTTGTAAATTGTAAGGCACGCCAAGAATACATTAAAATCATTCTTGCCGTAAAACTTCTCCGGTGGAAGATAGTACGATCCTTCCTTATCGAGCCTGACTATAAGCCTATCCTTTGCCTTTAACTTCCTATCCTGTATCGTTTCGTTCCGCGCCTCTTTATAGGCTTCTACCTGTATCGCATCCGCCGGATGAAACTCCGATCCTGTCTTGTAATCCACTATCATAAACTTCTCCTTGAACATACCTTCCGAGTCAAGACGGCCAGCATAGCGGTACCTTGTGGAATATACCTTCTGTTCGCTTGCCATAGGTTTATAATCAGTCTCTTTACGGAATTTCAGATAGGCGTCAAAGTAGGGTTTTATGAGAGGATCAACTGTACTCTCGTCAAGGTTCCCTGTTTCGTACAGGGAGATAGCCTTGTGGACATAGGTACCTCGTATCAAGTCCTCTGGAGCGCAGAATTTAGATATATCCTTCAATCCAGCAATCTTTAAGACTTGTGAGACAGAAGGTATCACTACCTTGTCGAGAGTGTAGATGTGTGTTGCTTCGTTAAGTTGAATATCACTTTTTGGCATTTTTCGTCGCTGTCCTCATATCAGCAAGTATCTTTTCGCCGTCTTTTACGGTAGGTATCTGGTTAGCATGCTCGAAACCCGCGCCGCCAAGTATTTCGTAATACTTCTTATCGCCTAAAACCTCTTTGGCCGCGGAGAAAGTGGTTAACATCGCGCGGTATTCTGGCGTATAGTCCGTTTTTGTTTCTACCGGTACTTCCGTAGACGGTAACGGCTGTGGTTCCATTAAGGCAGGTTTTTCTATTTGTGCTTCGATGATCCTATCCGCTTCATCTGGATCATAGATACCTGTTATGCCGAAGGCCACTCTCGCCCCCTGTATTAAGACCTTGTGTCTCAACATACGTTTAGTATGAGACTGCCATGGGCCGGAATAACCCCCCCTTGCCGATACATACACTTCGTCAAGGTACTCTCTTACCACCGTAGGATGCTCTCTGTCCTTGTGGTAAATCTTGACCTCGGCCCATTTAGGACAAGACTTCGCGCCTTCCATAGTGGTCTCGTCCTCATCATAGGTTATCTCATAACCATTATAATCGGATTGCCGATTCATAATGGTTACGAATCCGTCGATTCCAACGATAGGGATAATCCCGCCCTTCTTATTAGGAAAGGCATATATCTCGTTTGTGAATGGGTTGAGGTCATACTTATTTGCCACAATTAAGAACGCCGCGATTTCCTCGTTAGACGGTATTTTTCCGTCTTTTGCCGGTTTCATAACTGTCGCCTTGACGGTGTTTAAAAACATAACTTCGTCAAGTTTAAACTTCGCTGCCATAAGCCCTAATACACTTGGTTTCTTTGCTACTGCTTTCTCTGTCATCGTATCTTCTCCTTCTTTATGCCATCCCTTGATCCGGATGGCGTTGTTCCTCTATTAACTGCTTTAACGACTTATCCTCACACTTCTTGCAGCGCGGATAGTCTGAGTCGGTATCCTCTGTAGTAACGAAAACAATTCCGCAGTCTTGACACTTTAATTCGCCGTCGGTCATTTTATCCTCTCAATCTGTACAGTTATAACGCCGTCTTTAAGGTTAGCGATACTTTGGAAGGCGGCTTTTGACAAGTCAATTATTCTACCCTGTTTTACAAGCTTCTTATTTGGGCCGTAGTCGTTGTGTCTCACAATTACCGATTTATGAGACGCAAGATTTGTTACCTTATATACCCCGCCGAAATTGTGATGAGGCATGGCGCAGGTAAGATCGTTTTCGTTATAAACTTCGCCTGACGCTGTGTAAACGCCGGAAGTCCCCTCTTTGCGGCAACTTTCATAGGTATAGTAAGAGGCGGTTTCCGCAAACGCTATCGGCCCGCAGCCGGTGAGTATAAAGGAAATCATTATAGATAAAACTACTTTCTGGTTGACGCGATACCAACGCCTCAGCCATGTTATCCCTCTTGCCTCTTTTTTCTTTACAAGGTTTATAAGGGCATCCACTTCTCCATTGATACCCTCTATTTCTCTGGCGATTTTGGCACTTAGGAGTTTGCGCTGATCTTCTTTTGCCATAGCGTTAATCTCTTTTACGAGGTCGCTGTTTTCCTTCCTTTGGTAATCTGGTATGTTAAACATATAAATCTCCCTGTTTTTGCCCTTCTTTCGCTATTACAAGGCTCTGGCGAGGGGTGTAGCCCCCAAAAGGCAAAATACCCTCAACATTCGCCATATCGCAACCTGACGCAAATAAAACGCCCGGCAGGAAACGGGAAAGTTTACACCTTTCGGTGCGAGTGATAAACTCAACCTGCCGGGCAATTTTAGACATAATAAAATCACTCCTTACTTCTCCCGTTTTGGCATTTCTCATCTCATACTTCTCCTTTTTTAAGGTCGCTATAAGGATACCACAAGAACCTGCCCATGTCAATACCAAATCGCCTCACCAAGCGAAAATCGCATATATTAAGGAAGGCGAAATTTTACCGTCGAGGATTAACCAGCAATGTGCCAAATAGAAACGCCCCAGTAAAATAGCAATCTTTTCCACTTCGGCATATCGCAGAATTGCAGTGCCTCAAAAAAGATGTGATCTATTTTCACATATGAATAAGGTTTTTTCTGACAGAGGTAATCGTGAGTGATCGCGGCGGGGAAATACGGGCCTATGGGCGGCCCGATCCAAGAATACAAAACAGGCGGTATGCTCGCGCCATCTGTTACAAAGCCAGTATCAGCTTGTATAATTTCTCCATTATCTCGGACATATTGAAAAGGCGACAACAACTCAAAGTTTCGCCCGCCAAGCCACTTGGTATGTATCGGTAATGGAAAGTGCTTAGTATCTATCGGTGAATATTTACACTCTAAATTACAGGCGAGATTTAGACCCATAATTCCTTTTTTTTCCTTTCAGGTAAATTAGCAACTGTAAATATCCACGGCTGGTTATCGGGGATGTCCACCGAAGAAAATGCGTCCAACATATTTGCTCGTATATATTTATACGATAAATAAAGATACCCTTCGTTCCCGAAACTTCCCCAAGAGTTCTTTGCCTTGATATGCCCGTCCTTAAAATAATGGGAATTGTCCATATATCCGACAGCGCAGAGAGCGTGTCCGCCTAATACATTCATCCTATCCCAACAGGATGGATCGGGGACAACACCCGTTTCCTTTGCTTGGTTTGAAATCATACCCTTATAAACATTGACGCCGATTAAGGCCGGCCCTATCTCAATGATAGCCCTTTTCAGTTCCTCTATATTCGTAATTCTCGCGTAGGATTTTATCCTATATTTTAAAGCATTAACTTCGGCGATAGTGTCTTTTCCTGAAGGATCATTAGGTTTATAAGGCCAGTATCTCTCCTCGCAAGTGCCGAGTTTAGAGGCCACCTCAACTGCGGCTTTCAAAGTAGTCCCTTCGGCGTGGCCAGATATTTTCTTGGCCGCTTCGTATAGATAACGTGGGGATAGTTGTATATATTTATTATAATCAATCTGCTCTTGATATTCCTTAACTCCCACTACCATAGCGAAGCCCACACAAGCACCTTCACTCCCTTGCGATTTTACAGGTGTCATCTCAAGTGTCCGGTCGTATTCGGGAGGAAGTGCGACATAACCTAAAAAACTGCGGAGTAGATAATCACGGTCATCTCTGGGAGATTTATAAAGTCCAAGATTATACTTTGCCATTTTGCCCTTCTTTCTTCTCTTTTAAAATATTTTACTTGACATATTTCAACAGCCATGATATAATAATTTACAAAAGGAGGTAATATGGTAAACAGAATATGTGGAACTTGCAAAAAACACTATCAATCTAATTGTGGACGGAATGTAGTATATTGTTCTGAAAAATGTCAACATGAAGGCTATAAAGGTAAAAAAGCATCTCTCCAAACAAGAAAAAAAATAAGCAAATCTATGGAAGGGAAAAGAGGTAGTGAAACTAATGCTTGGAAAGGAGGTAGGCATGTTACGAAAAGAGGTTATATTTGGATAAGAATGCCCGAACATCCCTTCGTAAAAAAGAATAAATATGTTTCTGAACATAGGCTTATTATGGAGAAACATCTTGGGCGTTATCTTAATCCTAAAGAAATCGTCCACCATATTAATCATAATTCCTCAGATAATAGAATTAAAAATTTAATGTTATGTAATAAATCCGAACATATAAATATTCATAGAAGTTAAACCTTTTTATCTTCTTCTGGTCTGAACCGCTTAAAATACCATTCCGCTATCAGTATAACTATCGGTAGAAATGCCTCGCCGGATAACTTGCCTATTATAAACCCATAACAAGCAGTAATAGTGAAGCAGACCACCATAATAAACCGGCCCGACAGTAGTTTATCTTTCATTTTGCCTCCTTACCATTTCGTTAATCTTCTCCGCCAATACCTTTGTAATATCCGCGCAACTCCCGACGACCTCGCCCAATCTCAATTCCTGTATTTTCCTTCGATCAGCAAAATGAATATAAATTACTTTTACCCGCTGGTCTGGTATCGTTTTTTCGTAGTCGCAACTATAACAACGCTCCATAATATTCAGGGTATTGCTTATTCTGTAAGTATTTCCTGTTTTGCATTTGAGGCATTTATTCGGCATCCTTTCCCGCCTCTCCCCGTTCGCCTTTCTCGCCCCGTTCACCGGCAACAGCATAACCGACTATTTTAACATTGTCTAACTTTGTTAAAATTCTATTTATTGACTTGTCGTGGTTCTTAACTGTTTCGGTCAGGCTTCCCCACATTATCAGAAACGCCCCCACTTGAATTAAGATAGCAACTGAAATAGTGAACATAGTCATTTTCAAGCCTTTGGTGTTACTCATAAACTCTTTTATTTTGCCTATTTCTTCATCCCATTTACAAGGTTCCACAGTTTCTTCTCCTTTATTGTATTAAAAATATCCTTCGTCCGCTTACTGGCACACTCAACCAATTCGTACTCTCCGCATCAGCACTTCCGTTTGCCCCGTAGTAAAATGTGTTCGCCTCGTTTGCTACTATGTCTGCTACAATTAAGTAGTCGTTTACATTAGTCCCACCATCTAAATCTGATATTGTGGCAATACTATTAGTAGTTACCGCTTGAAGGTTTATGTCGTTTCCCGCTGAACCTGTGGCTACAAAAGAATTGACATATTGAGTTGTGCCAGAAGTAAACTTCACCGTCTTCGGTGCGTTTATGGTGAAGGTGTTGAAGGTATTGGAGCCTGTGAAGGTCATAATTCCCGTTGAAGTAGATATAGTTAAATTATTATAAGTCCACCCACCACCCTCAAAAGTATCATTTACATTTGAAGTTGAAGTAATTATTATTGAGCCTTCGGCAGACGAGGCAACATCCAAATTAGTTATAACACCCATATCCCATTCGATACCTGCGACATTGTTTAAGAGTGTCCAAGTGCCGTTACCCATTAAGAGTTTCCGAGCGTTGGAATTATCAGAATTAAATCGCCCTATTGTTACATCATAGTCATTAGCATCAAAAGTTCCATAGTCAAGAAGCAACATAGAACCACCTGAACCTACACCTAAAATTAAATTGCTACCTAATTGAATTGCTCCACCAATAGTTTGAATATAGAATTTCGTACTCTCGGTACCTGACCAATTGGGAGTAAATGTAAATGTTCCTGACCTATCACCTTGAAAATAGATTACTTGTGAAGAACCACCTAAATTTATAGTGACATTACTTACAAAAATTAAACTTCCATAAAAAGTTTGGGATATATTATTCATATCAAAATTCATTGCCGCACACCCAGTAAAATCAAGTGTCTTGCATACACGAGGCATATCTTGGTCAACAGTAGTAGCACCGTCTATTGAAGCACCATCAAAGAAACAGTTATCTTGTGGTAGAGGACATCTTGTAGAAGCCATCTGTGTTCCACCACCATTAGTAGCAGTATACCAATATGTATAATCTGAGAAATTACGAGTGCCTGAACCGTTCCAATACCAATCATCTGCGGTGGTGAAGGTTAAAGCCCCACCTGTCGCTGAATTGCCTCCACAATCACCTATCCAATTAACCTGACTATTGGTAAGGTCTAATGCCCCTGCGGTTGTAAAAGATATATTTCGGAAGTCTACGTTGTTAAAAGAAGTGGCAGTAGCACCTGTTATAGTTCTATTCGTTGAAGTACCGAGCGTGTTAGAAGTTATAAGTAATTTATTAACCGCCGAATTGCCTGTTATGGTTTTACCATTTAAATCAAGCCCTCGTTCGGTAAGAGTAATTGAGCAGGTTTTTACTGCGGTGAAGGTAAGGTTGTCTTGCAAAACTACGAGAGATACCGCCGCACCCGAAGTTACGGTCATAGTAGTCAAGGCATTGGCATTAGAGGTTAATTGAATAACGGCGGTAGTAGATGCAGGAGAAAATATAAGCGTCCCTGTCCAAGTTCCTATCCCTACAATTTTACAAACATTGGTTGAAGCCGTTAACCCTCTTATGGTGATATTGAAAGTGCCTGAAAGTATACCTGTATATCCTGTCATATCAAGGGATTTGAGGGCGGCTGTATTAGCGTTGACAAAACAGTTATTAGCGTTAGCTATAATAACATCATCACCAGCCACAGGAACAGTTCCAGTGCCCCAATTATCAGCGTCATTCCAAAAAGTCGGATTAGTTACATCGTCGCCTTGCCAAGTTACGACAGCCCCCCACGCTGGAGAGCATAGGAATATAAAAATACTAACGGTCAATAATAGTTTTTTCATCTATCTGCCTTTGTAGTTCTTCTGCTTCCTGCAATTTGTCATCTCTCATTTTTTCTAATTCGGCTTTTGTAGGAGGTGTATACGGAGCAGGATGCTTAATCTCGTATATCCACTTATCCATTCTTACCGTCTTTTCATCATCTATCTCTTTTTGAGTAACTGTGGGATAGTCGGTATAAGGGTAAGAGATAACACTGTTATACTCTTTCATAGCCCCTGCTGATTGATTAAACTTGTGCCCGTTCTTACAGATATGCTCGTAGGAAGCTCCGCCTTCCATTGGCCTATTCTCTATTTCCTCTATCCCGCATACAGGGCAAGTCCAGAGAGCTTTACGAAATTCTACCTGAACCTTGATTCTATCCTGTGCCATGCAAGGCATTGTGAAACATAAAAGTAATAAGACTATAAATAGTTTTTTCATATTCTCTCCTTAATCATCCTTCGTAAATGTTATTGTTACGTTTACTTGCCCGACAGTTCCTGTAACCGTTCCAACGTCTACTCTGATTATATCCCCTGCGTCTATTCCGGCATTATCTATATCGCCGCTCGTAACAATAGTTCCGTTTATATCTGCGGTGATACTTTCTATAGTTACTGCATTATCTCCGGCAGAGTCGCACTCTTGGAATGTCATTACAACACTTGTGACATCCTCTACGATTCCATGAATCCTTGTTATTGTTAAGGCAAGTGGGGCTTCAAACATAAAGAAGTTATCAGCGTCGGTGGGAGTTTCTATTGTTATGGATTTAAAATCAGTATAAAGTTCGGCGTCCGCTAAAATTTCTTGGACAGTTTTAGTAAGACTTCTTCCTGCTGTCACTTCTTCCTCTAAATCTGCAGTAAGGTCTGTGCCTGCGTTTAAATCCACAATGTCGGTGGCATTTATAGTTACCGTTGAACCTGCGGCGGAATGGTCGTGGGAGTCATTGGCAACTACTGTCGCACCGATAGTACCTGAAACATCCCCCCCAAAGGCAGTTGTAGTTTCCACTAATGATTTATCCGCCACAATAGCATCTAATTCGGAGAAGGTGTCTATAAACCCATTGTGAGTAAGGGTTACATCGGCAACGATAGTGTTTAATTCGGTATAAGTATCTATTTTATCATCATCAATAATAGCAGAAGTTAACCCATCTAATCGGTCTAATTCGGCTGCTGTAAGCGTGGTAGGCGTACTTGTGGTTAAACTTGTAGTAATGGTAGGAGTGGTTAAGTTCCAAGAGGTTACGGCAAGGCTATCATCTATTGTAGGCGAGGCCCACGTTCCCCCAAGCTCCCCGCCCGGACTTGTCCCTACGACAATTTCAGCGGAGAGTGTTCCGTTTGCCGTGCCTACAAGATAGTCGGCGTCAGTAGGAGCGCCGCCACCTGTAATTACCACATCGCCAGCGTAAGAAATACTACACCATAAAAAGAGTAATCCGATAATCCATCTCATTTTTTCACCTCATACTGCTCATAAAGATTTTCCATTTATTCTCCCTTTATCTCCACCGCCCCTGATAGCGGTAGTGTCCACGTTCCGTCTTTCTCTTTTATTATCTTCCAGTAAGTAGAGTCTTCTATCCTATCGTAAAACTTCTTCATTATATTATCGTCGGGAAGCTTTGGACGGACAGCGTAAACCTTGTCAATATTCTTTTGCTTCATAAAGTCAACAATACCGCCAACTATCTTTCGGTATATCTCACGGTTAAGCAGCCCTTTAAAAGCGAGCTGTGAAATCTTCCACATCTCTTTACCATTGGCGTAAGTAAATCCTAATACTATTTCATGTTCATCATCTTTATAGTCAAAATAATCCCCTGTTTTACGAAGAAATCTTTTCATATCCTCGTAAGATAAGAGATTACATTGAGGGACGACATCGCACATCATCTTGGCGTATTTACTAAGTCTATCTACATCACCTTGCGGTATTTCTTCCCAACTCATCGGATATTACCTCCTCGAATGTTACCGCCTTGAATACCGTGATAAGTGCCTATCGTGTAAGTAAGATTAAGATATGCTACGGCAACGTCTAAGTAGTCCGAACCACTGCTACCCATGTTACCCGCCCCTGGCCATATCTCGCAAATCCTGTTCATAATAAGTGATAATCCTGTCCAAGAATCCGTATACCAAACCCAATTGGTTAGAGCTACAGTCCAAGACTTTGCTACACCTGACGAACCGCCGATGTTGTAATTTCCTGTAAGTGGTTGTGTAGTATTTAACGCTCTTGCCAAAAGATATATGTCAATTTGTGAAACGATAGCGTGGTCAATCGTCGTGCAGGCATATTTTTCTACCTCGTTATCGTCATTTTTATTAAATCTATTATAATCAGCAGTTCCGTCTATATCGGGATAAGTAACTACGTCATCGATATAAGAAAAGTCCGATAAACTCGCTGACTTTAAAACATTGCGTATTGGTCTGACTATGAGTTCTGCCATTTTATCTCGTAGTTATAGCAGTTATTATGCCACTTTTTGTAGTAAAACTTGAAACCGTTCCCCCAGCACTTCCATCTACATTATATGTGCCATCAGCTACAGGAGCTGTTCCACCAACTGTAGTAAGACTTGTGGTAATGACTAATTTTGTAATCGTTAAAGTATCAGTTGCGAATATCATATCAGCATCGTCAGTCAATCTTCCGCTTGTAGTAGCAAACGGAACTCTTGTAGCGGTCAATGCCCCACCCGTTCCACCTGCATCAGCAAAGACGAACCTCTTGCGGGCTGTGCCCGTTGTAATAGTAGCGTAATAGTCGTCAGTAAGAAACTCAATAGCCCCTGCTTCAGCGGCAGTTAATAACGGCCCTGATGTAAGTTTAAACGGTGCAGTATTTGCGGCTGTAGTCCCTGCACCAAGATGAAGTAGGGCTGTCGGTGCTGTGCCTATCCCAAGTCCGAGATGCCCTGCCCCTGCGGCGTCAAGAAAGAAGAAGTTTGCGTCGGTGTCGGATTCGATAACAGTATCATAATCTCCACCTGCCTGATTGATTGTGGTTATTCCGTAACCGCCGAGATTGAGATCACCTTGAGGGATATAATTACCTGATACCGAGATATCTCCGTTGACTGTAAGCGTCCCGCCCGTAGGGGTGATTGACATATTGCCTGAGCTATCAAGCAGAATATCACCGTAGACTATGGCTGAACCATCGGCGTCATTATAAGTGAGGCGTATACCACCAGTCGCCGCACCTACATTGATTTCCAAATGCCTATCGGGAGCGGTAGTCTGAATACCGACATGACCAGTATAGAGAATAAGAGTATTCTCAATCATTCCAGTGTTGTAAGACCTAAAAGGCGTTATATATCCAGCCGCCGCTTGATATTGGAGAAGTGAAAAGTTGCTTGGTATATAGCAACCATTCTGTCCCCAGTATGCTCCATTAGGTAAGCCAAAGTTCGTGAATGTTCCTGTTAAACCGAATGTTGTAGCACCAGTTGTTGTGCCGATAGATATTCTATTGGTAGTGGTATTCAGGTCAATAGTCATACTTTCATCAAACCCGTCACCAAGACCTTGCAAGGTAAGAGTGCCATTTATAGCGGTAGCGGATACTCCTGTGGCGGAACCGAAGTTTACTGTAGATAATGTAGATACCCCTGCTCCGAGAGTGCCTGTGGTGAGGAGATTTTCGTTATCAAAGGAAATCGCACCTGTAGAGTCGGTAATTGAGCCAGATTGTAAAAGTAGTGTTCCTGCGCCTATCGTGCTATCCGTAGTAAAAGGGCAACCTGTTAAACTTATGCTGTCAAAGTTCGAGAAAGTCCAAGAGTCAACATTGGAGACAGTCTGGCCGGTGGTTTGGTCGAGAAGGAAGTACAGGAGATCCGCCGCTAATGTGCTTAATAATCTTGCATATGCCGCCCCGTTTTCGGATAAGAGTATATAGTCAAGCGTGCTATCATAGTATAACCTTCCGGTGTTGGAAGGGGATACTGAAGGCGCGGAAATACCATCCACTTCGATTACCTCAAATGAATCGCTAATTTTTCCATCTACAATATCTCCATAGGCCGGAGAGAGCGAAAAACACAGTATTATTAAGCTAATCAGATACTTCATCTTTTCCCTTTACAAGTACGGGTTAACAGGGTATAGTTTATGGTGCTATGATAAAGTTAAAAGAATATATATGCAACTTTCCCGAACACCCCTATCCATTGTCTTTGTCCCAAGATATTAAAAACATTTTACGAATTTTGATATGGCTATTCATGCCTCTTATTCCTACATTTCTGCTTATAAAATTAACTGATATAGATAAATACTTCGCGATGATATTTCCCTTTTTTTCTGATATAGGTTGTGCCATGATTATTTATATCGTATCCCTTTTTGCTGTTGGCAAATGGTTATCTAAGAAGTCTTAGCCCTGTACCTTTCTTTTCAGGCTTAAACCCACGCCTTATATATACCCTTCCAGCTTTCGTTCCATAGGGGCCGAAAGTAATAGCCCTTATCTGTTCCGGAACTCCCCGAATTGGAAATTGCAATCGCCCACGCTTATCAAACTTCCCACCACGAGAAACAGCGTATATACCTTCAAGAGTTTTTCTTACTTGGTTTCCAGCTGGCAAAAAAAGAAATATGGATCGCCGGATAGCCTTGTTTGCCTTTACCTGGTCTTGAGGCGTTTTAGCAACTATCCTTTGAATAATCGCCGTAGGCAAGGAAAGCGCCACTGGAGGCCCGTATTCGGCCAATGAGGTCAATGGTATTAAATCAGTCACATCTTCAATCGGAGATGGTATCCCCATCTGCCTATACATATAATTTAATGAAAGCAATGTTCCCGTCCACATAAGACCTGCCTTAAATACGCTCCACTTAGTTTTTACACCTTCATTTTTCCCTAAATCAAATCTTAAAAAGTTATATCCATTATTTACAGTATTCTGGAATTGTAAGAAAGTGCCACCTACTTTACTTCTAAACGCCGGTGGTATTTCTGCCTTATTAAATCCCGATTGTGTCTTAAACGCCATATCATCAGCTTTTCTTATGGCATCTTCAAAGGTGCTTCCCAAATCAAGTTGTCTTTCAAATTCAGCTCCCCACGATACTCTTACCATTTCTCGGTCAGCCCATTGGAGCATAAATCCTAAAGCATTATCTACCTTACTTAATATAGTAGGATCAAAGTCTATTTCAAATATGCGGTTCTGCACCATCTTGGAATTGGCCTCTACAAATGCTCGCCATTCCGGTCTATGCGCTTTTAATAGAGCAGAAGCCATATATTTTGGGCCTATTGATGATATACTGTTCGGCATAGTAAATATCTGATTGAATACCGAGGCTATGTTTCCAAGTATGGCACCTTTCCCCATTTTCCCTCGCAACCATACCATTCCCTTTAATAAAGGTTTAGGGATTATCTTATCCACCTGAACAGGTCGCATAGCCATAGTCTCGTCGAGATATTGCGTAAAGTATTTATTGGCATTATAAGGTAATCTATCAACGAGAGGTCGCACGGCCTTCAGTATTGGGCTATGATATATGACGGAATATGCCTTATCTGCATAAGTTCTAAAAGCATCAATCGCATCCTCTTTAAACTCTCCGCCTAATCGCTGAAGTGCAAATCTAAAGTAAGGACTGTTAGTTTTTGCGAAGGAAGGTACATTTATTGCCTCTTCGGGAATGTTCGAGAAGCCCTGATAAAATTCATCTAATATGTTAAGTTCTCGTATATGAGTTATGTAGTCTGTGCGACGCGGTATCTCTATTTTTTTAAGTAATCGTCGGGTTTCATTTATCTTATCCAGTAAATAATTATACTTTGATTTTATATATTCAGCAGTTGCCCGTATCTCTGGAGTAATGAGTTTTTCTTCTTGGGGTGTAAGAGTATTCTCTATATATTTGAATACGAGTTCGGACGGTTTTGATCCACTACCCATACTTTTTGATATTTTTGTAAGAGTATCAAGGGTTCGCTTTAATTCGTGTTTAGAGCTTCTCTCTGCCTCTCTTGCGGGTTCTACGATATATCTTCTTACCGGCCCATTAGATGAGCCGTCTACGAGTTCCGCAGCCCTAATAGGGTCAAGCCCTGAAAGTTGTGCGGCCTGATAGGTAGTTAAATCTTTGAATGGATGTTGCCAATCGGATACCACCAATGCCGTTGAAGTAGGTATTTTAGGCGGTTGCCCTGTTATGTGAGGCCCTCTCGGAGGCACTACACCCTTTAATGCCTCGACTATATCGGCCGCTTCTTCTTTCATCATAGGTTCTTTTTTAAGGCGTCCGGTAGGAGTGGTTACCTTAAGACTTCGCTTACCTGTGAATATCTTTTTAAGACGGGCATATTGATTATCGGTAAGTAAGTTCTTATTTTTTAAAATATGGATGTACGCTATCTGTTTAGGTGTTATAAGGCGCGGAGCGATATCGGCTATCTTGATAAGTTGATTGGCTATTGTTTTTAATCTTTCGCCACGAAGTTCCTCGGTCAACCTCACTATACCTTCTTTTCTTATCTTTTCTGTGGGTGCGGGTAAAGGTGTCGTAGGTTCTATTTCTTCAATAAGTATCTCATCGGCTTTTTCTCCACCAGTAACCTTATATCTACCTTCTCCTAATGTTCGCTTGACTTTATCAAGAAATTTTGAAGTAGTCATCTTTTCACCGGACACAGTTCGCCATTCAGCACCGGCTTTAATAGCGGCTTTGAATAAAGGCCCTTCAGATGTTATGCGTGGGGTATTTTCCAATTCCTGTTCTAATTGCTTAGGTTCAAAGGTTACTTCTTCTTCGGGTTCTATTTCTTCCAAGCCCTTTCTAAGTATCTTTGCTTCCTTTTTGGTTTTCAATTCTTTTAGATATGCTCTATGTTCTTTTTCTATCTGTGCCGTAGATTTTTCGGTAGGGAGTTTTCGGGTTTCCTTACCTTGAAGCGCCTCAAATAAGGCATTTGTAGGTGTAAGGTTCTCCGGCACTTGGAGCATGCCACTATTCATCATTTCCTCGGCGAGAGTATCTATCGGTTGTCCGCCTTTTTTAAGAATATGCCCTAAACCAGCGTCCTTCATTTCTTGTATGGTTATACCAGCCGCCTTTAATTTGGCAGGGTCTATGCCTCCACGAGAATTGATATAACCCGTAAGAGTTTTAGGTTTATATCCTTTAAGCAATCGCAATCCTTCGGGCTTTATTTCTGGCGTTACCTCTTTAGCCGGGGCTACTTCTGTGGGGGGTGCTTCTCCCCCTATTACTTTCAAATCGCCTGATTTTAATATACTTACTTGTGCCGGCAATAGGCCCCTACTTATAATTCCTTGTATGGCTACGGGCGTAGCCTTTTCTAATTGTTTTTCAGTAAAACCTTTACTAATTAAATCGGCTTTGGCTTCCTTACCCATCCTTGCAAACCCACCTTCCCCTAACGCAACATTAAGTTTCTTTAGATATGGCATATCCTTCACTACTTCAGAAACCTTACGGAGTAATGTCTGATGTATTTCATCGGGGGAGATATTAAGTTCCTGTGAGCGCTTCATTACATAATCGCCATATTTAGGATTTTTTAATGCTTGCTCGGAAAAGTTATTTACTGTTCTTGAGGATAGTTCCGCCGGAGATAAACTTTTTATTACGGCAGGGCTAAACACAAGACCTAAGTCTATACCTACCCCCGCAAGTTCAGTTAAGACCGGATGCTTTTCCTTAAACTTGTCAGGTAGAAACTCGGCAAAACTTCTTGATGGTTCTTGCCCGAGTAATGAGGCTTGTGCGGCTTCAGCACCTTCTCCTTTTATGAGTGGGACAGCCACATCTTGAACGGCCCTTGCGACAGCGTAATAAGGAGCGACTACGGCCCAACTTAATCTTTCCATCAAAAACTTAACTCCGGGCGACTCCTGTTCTATATAAGGCTTAACACCCCTTGCTTCCCATTTTTTCTCGGAAACTTTGCGGGCTGCCACTTCCTCTTCAGGAGTAATAGGACGACCGCCGGATTGAAGTAAGCGTAATTCGGGTATAGGTTTTTCTCCCAAAGCCTCCGCCTCTCCTACTTTAAAAGGATTAAACTCGGATATGTCAAATTCCTCTCGTAGGGAATTGAGCCTATTCTTCCAACCCTTCTCAAATTTCTTATACTTATCGGGATTTTTCTGTATAAGGGTATCTAAAAAGCCTTCTCGTTCGTCAAGTATGGATTTTATGAGTGCGGACTCACCGTTTACTTTTATATACTCGTTAGTCTTGCCTAAAGTTTCAGGGCCTATCTGTCCATCAGGTTTAGCTCCTATGATGGATTGTAGGGCCTTTATAGCCTTCGCGGGGCCTGAATTATAGCCATAATCAAACACTACGCTCCCGACCTTCGTAGGTAAAAGGTCTATTTTGGGCTTTTTGAAGTAGTCGTAATTCTGTATCTGGGCAACTTCATCTTCGGAGATGTCTTGGACAGGTTTAGATTTCTCACCTTTACGCAAAAGGAAGGTATTGTAGGCACCCTGAGTAACGCCAAAATTCGTAGGGCCAGCGTGATCCACCGTAAATCCACCCTCAAATTTAGCGGTTCTTTCAGTAGGAATTTCGAGAAGCCTCAAAGTCGGCATTTATCCCCCCAAAAGAAAACTCTTCAAGAAGTTAATAACTTTATCGCCCCATCCGGGTTGTGTCGTAGCCATAGATGTTTTCTGTTTAATCAATTTGTTTAATACGGTTCCCGCATCAACTCCGGATTTCTGGTATGTGGTAAAATTTTTCTTCAAATCTTCAATATCAGCCTCTACTTCAGCTTCATCCCCATTTTCTATATGACTCACTATATTGTTATAAACCGTATCTGTAGCATCTTGGTCATATTGAGTAGCTCCTTTGGGTTGATTTACACGCCCATATACCTTATTCTCCAATCGCGCCTTCAACGCTTTTTCCTTCTCGCTTAAAGGCATACCTCGCATTTCCTTATCGGTCAGCCTTTTAAGTATAGACTCGGCTATTGGGGCTGTCTTTACTCCTAACTTTCCCCCGCCTGTAATATCAACATACGATCTGCTTTCAGGGCTTAATAAATCGGCTCCCATTTCTTCCGGCATAGCACCCATACCTTGCCGTTCTATCCCCGCCGGCGGCCGTCCCCCATAAACCCCACCCATAGCATTTTCAGACATGGGAGCGTTTGGCATAACATTATCAAAAGTCCCCCCGCCCTGTTGTTTGTATTTGTCGTAGAGGAGCCTTTGGATGGGGTCAAGTTGTTCCTTCTCGGCCATTTTCCACATGAAGTTGGAGCGGTTTTTCAGTTCTTCGGTAAGGAGCGCTCCCATAAGTTTGGCCTTTTCCTGTTGTATGCGAGAAGCACTTTGTATTACTCGATTGACATTCGCTATCGCTTTGTCCCAATTATCTCTTGGCGGCATAATTACCTCCCTCCGTAAACATCTGCACCTGAAGGCATCATGGCATATTCGGAAAAATCCCCTGTGCCACCTTTTTTATTCATAAGTTTTTCAAGTAAATCCTGAAACCAACTTGTTTGTTGCTGTTGTTGATACAAGTCTGATAAACCAGTTACGCCACTCGTTACGAAATCCCCCATAGTAGTACCCGGTTCTACAAGTTGTCCATGAGACCACGCTCCGGGCATTTGTAAATTAGTAAGATTTTGCAAAGATGTAAGCCAGTTTGTCCTACCTGCTTCGCTGCGGTTTGCCCGTTCTATACCCTGAGTGGTAGCCAATTCCCGCAGTTGCCCGCCTTCCTCGGCTCCCATACGCGCGAGCGTTTCTTCCATAGCAGGCGATTGAGATACACCTCTACGCGCGGCAGAAGCCTTTACTTTATCAGCAAGACCAGGTTTTAATGGCCCACCCCAGAAATAATCTCTAACGCGCTTTTGGGCCGTGTTCCAAATATCGTCCCAATCGGGCTGAATTGCGCCATATCCGGGTTGTCCGCCCCATTCCTGTAATTTACTCCACCAGTTTTGACGGGCGGCATCTGACTCTTCAAATCGTGGAGCAGGAGTAAAAGTCGCAGGAGCCGTTCTCCATTCATCCTCGGGTTGTTTATCAAACATTCCCCCTATACCTCCACCTATCCCTGCCCCCAATCCTGCTGTCATAGGCCCGCCAAAAGACCCGATACCTGTTCCTAAAATACTGCCTATAAGTTGTCCCCATCCAGTAGCCATATATTCTCTCCTATGGTAAGTTTTTCAATTTAGTTAGCTCATTCTCTGTTATGCCTAATTTATCTAAAATAGCCTTTTTCTCGTCAGACTTTATCTTTTCTTCTTTTTCGGTAATAGCCGTATTAAGATTAACCTTGTCTATTTCTTTTTTTACATCGCTCTCACTTACATTCCCTACGACTTTCATATCTTCCTTCGTTCCTGAAAATCCCAGAAAATCCGCGTGCTTCGCTTTTACCGCTTTATGAAGGATGTCAAGATTATCATACTGCTGTTGCGTAAGTTCTAACGCGAAACTATTGACCGTCCAGAATAAGCAGACTACAAATATTATTGTTCTCATTTAATCCTCCCTTACTGTGAGTACTCTTGCCCCGTAACTTGCACCGTCTTGATACGATGTAACTGAACTATTTTTCCATTGAACTTTTATTGTATGCGCTCCTGCCGACAAAACTTCACTCCAACCCATGCTAATAGGCTTACGGTAATCGTTATTATCCTGAAAAAACGTCTCGACCTTATCTGTTCCATCTATATCAATCGCATAAGAGGCATTACTGGTAGCAGAAATCCCTATCGGAGCGTTGAATGTAACAGTAACTGACCTGCCGCTTGACACAAAGTAAACCACCATATCCGTCATATCCGTATAAGAAGTTGATGTAGTAGTTATGTCGGTAGTTCCCGTTACGCATATGGTATTAGGTACATCTCCTTCTTTGATATTTCCGACGGATACGATATTTCCCGAAGCGTCATTGTAGAAGTATCCGATTTTACGGTAGTAGGTTGCTCCAGTAGGAGCTGAGGCACTTGTAGAAATCATTATGGTAAAAGTGGTAGCATCCGCATCTCCAACTCCCCATACGTAATATTGAGTGGATACCGCTTCTGAACCCGTATCTATGTTCGCCCAAGTTACAGAAGTGTTCGCGGTATTCCTGCGCCATCTTACAACTGAACCGTCGGAATTAGGAAGAGCAAGTGTGCCGGGAAGAACTGTTAAGGTGGCTACGGTATTAGGAATAACTGTGCAGTTTACTCGCGTGAGGTAGAGAAGTCTATCCAATGCCTCATTATTTACAGTAACGTAGGTATCTAAATCGCTGGCATTTCTTGTCCCAGCGGGGTCGTCTTTCGCCCACTGATCAGCTCCAAAAGCATTAACGCATAATCCTAACATTAACATCACTAACAATATTTTTTTCATATCTGTATCTCCCTATATTCTTTTTCTGTTCTATGTTGATACTTGACCTTTTTGGAAACCTTTTATATCTTTAGGCGTTAGGGTTGATCTCCGATTGCCATCACACAAATTAGAGAAGTATCATTTGGGGTATCAGCAGGCTTAATTACCAATATTCTTGCTGAACTCGTTGCTAATGGACTGGCATTTGCGGCTGTAACATAACAACTATTGCTACCTGAATCCCTTGAAGCCCAACCAGCTACCGCATAATTGACGCTCGCAAAATCTGTCGTCCATGTTATCGTGTAATCGCCAACACCGTTATCTGCCACAGAATCTACATTATAACTATCAAGTATTGTGCAGTATCCTGCTGTATTAGTCGTACCATCGAATACTACCCACCCTTTAACAAGTTTTTCGGAAGAAACAGAACTCGCTTCAAGCACCTCGACCCTTACCGTAAGTGCAGTTATAGCGGCATTCGCGGTAGTTATGTCGGCGTTTACATCAGCTATTTCCGTATCTATTTTGTCATAAGTCTTGCGTATCTCCTCGTTGACCGCAATTACATCAACAGGCTTGCCTTCAAGCGGTTCGGGGATAATGTCCTGTGCGGCGAATACCGAAGTCGTAAATAATAAAAGTATGAATATAAGTTTTTTCATAGGTTAATATATCGGCTCAACGTCAAAAATTAAGTAAACTGATTTCGCATTCAAAGCATAAAGGCTTGTTTCAGAAATATCTAATCTGAACCATTCCCCAACAAATGCTCCGTTCGTGAAATAATTATTATAACTCGTCGGGTTAGTCGCCAAGTTTATGTTAAAGGTATCGCTATCCCCTTCCAAGTTCTCGAATTTCAACGCTAATGTCCCAGATGTGCCTTCGTGTAAACAATAGACTTTACGGAGTACCTTCGTGTACCCAGGGTATCCTAAATGAGTCCAACCCGATCGCCAATGTAGGGGTATAGTACTTTCGGTTGAAGCTCCCTCTTTATTGTAGGTAATCTTCACTACATAATTAGACACTTTAGTAAGGTAAGGTGTATACGCGGCACCGGATGAGGACATATTGACTTTATACTGGACATAAGTATTGGGCGTGGCCCCCGATATATCCGATCCTGCGGGATTTGTGTATTCACTCGACCAAGCACCATAAACAGTAGAGGTAGCTCCTGCCCTTATCTGCATGGTAACATCTGTCGTAGCACCGCCTGTCGAGGTTTGCAATTCGTTCCAATATAGTTTATCAAAAACAGAAGCTCCTAAAGTCAGAACTTGCGAAGTATAATTTCCGTCGGCATCTTCTCTATTTATCGTTCCGGTCATATTATTTATCGTACCTATTAAAGAGTCTATCGTGGCAGTCCAAGCCATTTCTATTATGGGATTATCGGCATCTCCGCCCACCGCTACAGGAATATATCTCATATCATCCCAAGTGCCGGCAAAATCGGAATGAGTGCCGTGTATCAATTCGTAGCTCGATCTTGAGTGGGCGTAGACCTTTCCGTTAGTGGACGAACCTGAATAGAGTACTCCCCAATCGGTACCAGAATTAAAAGCGCAAAAGACGTTTATACTCAATTTATCTATCGCGTAGGAGTTGCTTAATAAGTCGTAAACTAACACCCTATCATTCGTTGACAATCCACCCTCTCCCGAAGTATAAGTCATATAATAGGTATTCTTATGGAATATCCCCCAAGAGTTCCCTACATTTGAAGTTGATATATTCTTAATCTCAGGCGTGATTACATCAGATAATAAAGTGGAATACTGCCCGTTAAACTTGTATAAACCATCTATTCCTAAATAAATAATGCCTATGGGGCTTTCCTGCACGGTATAAGGGGCCTGACAACCTATATAACTGTAAGGATCGGATATAGCCCAATCGGATGAAGGAGTATCCCCGTCTGTGTATAATTTCTGTATAGTGTTATTCTTTGATATTGTGAGTATGCCTAATAAAGTCTTGGCGAAGGTTATCTCATCCCCATCATCGGGTCTTATGTTAAAATAAGCCGTGGACAGGAAATAATCAGGGCTAGCGTCCTCTGAATAATATATCCTTGAAGGGTAAGAAGGGTCATTGGCTAAAAAGAGCCTATTTTTGTGTATAAGGGGGAATTTGCCTTTAGGCACGGTATAAGTTGCTGTAACGCTTAAAGCAGCCCCCAGAGCCCCATCCGCGTCAGAATCGGTCAATGTAACCGTAGTATTATCCGCTATCGTGCCGTTTGAGAGGAGTTTATAAGTGCCGGCCCCACCCGTCTCACTTCGGTATATCTTCCTTCCTACGATATCCTCGCCGTAGACTGTATCTGGGGCTATGGGTATCATAGTTAAAGTAATATCATTATCTACGACAGTAATAGAATTGGAAGCTACACCTAAAGAAATAGAATAAGAAGCCGTGTAAAATACCACCTTATAGGTATAAGTTCCATTTGGGCCGGCGCCCGATCCAGCGTCTGTCGCAAGGCAAGAGCCTAAATAAGTGGCTGAAGCGGATGAGCCGTCATATTTTACGGGTTGGTTGTATCCGTCGGTACCGATAGCCTGATTATTCCACGTTGTCCAATTCCACCTATGATCTCCTGTCGTAACTGTAAGTATAGGTGTAAAAACTCCCGTTGTATCTGAAGCGGTCTCTATCTCATCGCCGTGATTGACTAATAAGACTTTCGTGCCTGACTTAAGATAGAGCCGGTGCATGCCGAGGATGGACTCCGCCGTATCCGCAGTGCCGAATAAAAGTATCTCATCTCTTTTTGAAATAGACTTAAGTTCCTCATTTATCCTTATGTTCTCGCAGATATCGGCTGTGCCTTTGGATAAAGAGAAGGGAGAAGACTTAAGATCGAGACCTTTACTAAAGTCGTCTATTACATATATCTGATTTTTAAGTTCCTGCGCCTGGGCAGGACTTATCAGTAATATGAATATTAAAAAACTAGACTTTAGGCTGGAAATAAATCGCACCACGCTTTCCTCCACTTATCTCATTTTTCATCCATACATTATACGTAAGGTATTCTGCTTCCGCCTGTTTCGCTTCTTGAGGCTTCCCTACCTTCGCCTTTGCTCTCATTGTCAAATATCTTACTATCGCCGGATGAAACGGCGCTAAATAAGCCAACTGGTTATAAGGAGTTTTATTATCAGCGTCAAAATCATCGCTTATTAAAACAGCGTAAACATGTATCTCAAGGGTATCGTCCGGCGGCTTGTTCAAATATAGGTACTTTCCACGCCTGTAATATTTTGTAGGAGTGCCACTATCGTTAGTTCTCCAACTTGGAGTAAGCTGATCTAATTCGGCGATAGTAGTCTTTTTTAATCTATTATCATCGTAGGAAACCCCGCCCCCAGGGTATTCATCAATGTCGTAGAATTTGGATATGTATGTCGTGAGGTCATAGTTATCATTATCCTCTACCGCATCCCAAGTCTCATCTCCTACGATACATCGTGTCCTTGCGCAGACCTCTTTATCCCCTTCCTTGCAGAAAGTTGCCAATTCAGCGTCGGAAATAACCCTGTCCGTAATTTCGGGATTGGTAACTCGGAAATTCTCTATTATCTCTGTCCGTGTCATAATTCCCTCAATTCTTTTTTAAGTGCTTCAAGCTCCTTTTCCATACCATTCTCGCGCAACTTTTTCTCAAGGCGGAGCTGTGTAATTTCTAAAGCTTTTTCTTTCGTTTCGAGAGCCCCTCTAACCCTATCAAGAGACTTTTCCTTATTATTAAGTTCCGCAGTTCTATCCTCGCTCTCTTTCTTGGAAATGGCGACATCCGTCCGCTCTATGTCAAGTTGCCTATTCAATACCACATTCTTCGCGGTCTCGCGGTCGTATTTGGCTTTAGCTTCTTCCGTTGCCTGTATCTTTATCTCATACTGCTGTTTTATCTGTTCTATCTCATCAAGCTTAAAAATCTCTTTAGTCTTGATTCGTTCAATTTCAGCTTGAGCATTTATAGCTTCCTGCCTGCGGTTTACAACTTCTATTTTCTCCTCGTTAAGTTTTTGCCTGTCATCTTGTATTACCTTGTCTTTAACATCTAAATCAATATCGCGTTGGTTCTGCTTTTCTTCCCGATTATCCTGCTCTTGGCTTCTTTTGTTAAGATTAACCTCAAAAGCATTTAGGCTTGCTTTTTCCGCCTTTTGCTCATTTGCCACATTGTCTAAGGCGTGCTTCTCTCTTAAATTGGCATGCTTCTGCTCTTCGGCTTCTTTTAAGACACCCTCGGCCTTCTTCTTATTTGCCAAATACTCGTCCTGGGCCTTATTACTTAATTCGGCAAAGTGTTCTCTGCTCTTGGATAATCTATTGATATCCTCTTCTATCCTTGCCTTTACATTAAGTAAATGAGTATTATCCTTCTCAAAATTAGCCTTCTTTATGCGTAAAGTCAGGATATCCGCTTCAATTCCTCTCTTATCTTTCTCTAATTGTTCATTCATGGTTCACCCCTGCAATTCTGAAGTTTTTACTTCAACATAGATTGTTCCCGTTAGATTGGCATTTGTACATTGTATCTTTATCTCGTCTCCTGATAGAAAAACCGCGTCAAACCCTTCCGGCACATAGATAAAACTCGACTCCGAGGAGAGTCCCTTTACCCTTAAAACAATGTCATAATTAGCACCCTGTTTAGAATCAAGGGTAATGGTAATAGTCTCCGTTATAGCGACGCTTGCCTTGAAATATATTTTCTCAAGGCGGAAGTTCCTTCCTATCGAGGTCGTGTAAAGAAGGGCCCCTGCCGATAAATCTTGCGATGTCGTTATCGGGCTTCGCAACCATTTTGTCATTATTGTATTTCGCCCTTAACTGTTACCGTAAACCATTGAGTCGCTACATGCCCATCGCTTGTAATCGTTATTTTCAGGTTATCATCTTTCTCTAAAATAAAGTCATAATCCGGTTGCCAGAAATAATAACGGCTATTTTGAAATCTATCGTAAGACGATTCATACGATCCCGATGTGGCATTAAGCACGCAGTCGTAAGATGCGCCGTTTTGCGAATCCAAATAAATCGTTATGTACTCCGTGCAGTTAGTCCGGGTTACTACGGATATGCTGTTTATCTTGGCTTGACTTGTGATATCCGGCGTCCATGTCCAAGTCGTGCCGTTTATCATGGTATTATTCGTTACCTTCTCAAGCGTCTGCACTCCTTCTATCGCAAAACTATACGATGTTAAAAGAAGGAATATTACGGCTAAACATATTACCTTTTTCATCTCTACCTCCTATTTGGTTGATTATTATTGCGAAATAGGTTATCGCTATCAAACCTATTGTTGTATGCATTACGAAATGCCCCGTTGAATTGACTAATATTATTATTACCCCTATCAATGCCGGCAAGCCCACTCCCGTTATTTTCTTCATAAATCGTTCAATCGTTGAACATATAAATCCCATCATTAAACCAAACCCTATAATCCCCTGTTCGCATATAACCTGTAAAAATTCGTTATGGGCCGTAAACCAAGCGACGGTAGAACCTTTCCTAAACACGGCAATATCAATAGCCGGGAACACTACCCTGAAATGCCCTATACCGCAACCTTTAATCGGCTTGTCGGATATGAGGCTCCAGATATTTTTCCAAGTCTCAAGTCGCCCATTCCCAGTCATAAGAAAAGAAATATTATCGTGTTTTAAAGCATATGCCACAGTAGCCACAATCGCGCTTCCAAAGATATAAAAACGTAGACGCGGAAACATTATGCTCGTATATACGAACGCCCCAAACGCCACCGATACCATAGGCATTAAGGATTGGCACAGAAATATTCCGATAATAACAAGAGGAATACATATCTTTAATTTCCCTCGCAAGAATACTGGTAGTCCAGCCGCAAATAATGCCCCTCCTGAGTTTATTTCTCCCATCACTCCAGGTGTATGCCTCAAGGCATCATATCCGGGCTTTAACATATAAAATCTATATATGTGAAAGAACTGCATAACCACCATAGCAAATTGGATTAAGATTATTACGGCTATACCGTTATAAATCAGATTGATATTCTTGTCAGTAAGGCGATTTGCAAGTATCTGAAAGAACAGCATATAGAACATTATGGTATTCGTTTCAATATAGGATAGCCGGTTAAACATCATAACCATACACATCACTATCCATAGCGCCCACGCTTTATGCCATTTATTCTTGAAAAAGAACAATGCTACAAAACCCAACGTCAACCACTCGGCAAGCATACATTTATTTACGCTCATAGGTATGTTCGAATCCGGTATGTATCCGAGTATTGGTATGGCAAGAAGGGCTATTACGAAAATAGCGATTCTTTGCTTCCAAATACTCTCGAACAGGCGAACACGAAAACTATTAAGAGTGCCAATGTGTAATTTCTGTCGGGAAAATTCCCAAAGGCGTTTAAGCATATCATCACCACCCCTGACATCCAAAGTAATGTCTTCTCAGTTCTATTTCTTAAGAAATTTATAAACATGGCGAGAGGTATCATAATCATTATTATCATCCCGACTAACCCCTGTTCTCTCCACGCCTGAATATAGACATTATGGGCCTGGGGCCATTGTATTTTTGTAGTCTTGTTATCATAAACCGCGCCGTCTTTAGTCCATACTTCGAACCTGAATAATCCCAATCCATGCCCGACTATCATATTTTCTTCTGTTGTTTTCTTGATAATCTGTTTCCATACAGGAAACCTGCCGTTACCTGCCTTATAAATAGGATTATCCACCTTAAAAGAAAGCACGGTAGCAATCAACATAATTCCGACGAGGATTAGTTTCGTTTTCATTGTAAATTTTTGAGAGAAAAGGAAGTAAAATAGTACTCCACCTAATAACGCATAAATAGACGACCCGGGATGAGAATAAAATATCCCTATAATCGGAAGAATAATAGACCACTTTTTATATTTATACATAGGTATTATTGAGAATAGGAAAAATGCTCCTAATATATTATGATTTCCCATCGAACCATAGGTAAGCGCTTGCGGACGGCCCAGATTCATTATAAAATCTTTATTAAGAACCTGAGCGAATATCCAGAATACCTGCACTGCGCAAGTGAGAGCTATTATCTCAAAACAGTACTCCAAATCGCTTTTTGAAAGTTTAAGAATGAATTTATAAAGAAGGATAAATAAAGTAATTCCGATTAGGGCTATCGCGGAAAACTGCGGTATCTCGGAATGAAAAGTCGCTACAAAGCACCATATGTAAAATAAACGGACAGTAAGGGGCAGGTCAGTGCCTATTAAGACAAATGCAAGGCTTAATAGCACCACCGCTATCTGTGAATACACAAATGGGTTAATGATAAGACCCATCTGCGAATGATATATCAAGGGGACTAAAAATAAGAGTCCCGCTACAAAATATTTCTGCATATATAAAGAAAAAGGGAGAGTTTTTTAGGCTCTCCCTTTAACCCTTTACCATTGTGCCAGATATTTAAACGATGCTCCATAAATCCTTACTGCCTGTGTCGCGCTATACGCCGAACTCCCGCCAGAAGTATATGTCGGCCATAATCTAAGTGTAATCATATCCCCGGCCGAAATACCGGATGGAGTCGCATATGTAAGCGTAATTTGCTCGATTAAGGACGCAGTAGTAAGAGCTGATTTTGAGGTATTCCCTATCACTATGGGCTGTTGCCCGTAACGTGTAGGAGCGGTACCCGCCATTTCGTCGCCATCGTTAAATATTGTTATATCCCAGTCCAAGTAACACGGCGTAATAATTGACGCTACCGTAGGCTCGTTCTGACAGGTTATAATAAACGCGGCAGAAGTACCTAAGTAATCGTCAGGCACCCTGAATGTCTGTACTATCGGACTTGCGTTCTTACCCGTCCTTCTTGTACCAACCCTTCCAAGATTTGTAGTAGTTATGGTACTGTTTATCGGATAGATAATATACGGCAGATACCCTGTCGAATATAAATAGGGTGTCGCCGAAGTAGCTACTCCGAGCTGAACGAGGGCCTTCGAACTGGTAGATGAACTATCCCTAAAAAATCCATTCAGAGAAAGGTCAAGCTCCCGATATTTCCCCGTCGTCATTACGTGGGTCTTGGATATCGCGTCTCCATCAGCGTCAACCCTAAACCCCGTTACTGTTATCTGGTCTCCTTCTGCGGCAAATGCTGGCACTCCGGAAAGCACAAGATAAAGAGCTATTACTAAAACAAAAAACTTCTTCATAGCGTCTCCTTTCTTGTTATGCTCCGGTACTAGCGAAGCCTGCCCGCCAATTATCTACTCCGAACGCCGCCAACATTCTGCCCTTGAATTTATAATACTCTGAATCCTCATCAACCCAAGAGGTAAAATGCGGCCTTGCTGTCCAGACTACTTTTAAGTGTTCAAGCCACGGGAATATGATGTACCACGCCGTATCA
>Ga0208957_1000276_pt1 | contig 44921 bp, 50 predicted proteins | sample RifOxyA1_FD_184029 | JGI IMG/M metagenome (GOLD analysis project Ga0208957, IMG submission 184029) | Groundwater microbial communities from Rifle, Colorado - Rifle Oxygen_injection A1 (SPAdes) | ecosystem: Environmental > Aquatic > Deep subsurface > Groundwater | place: Rifle, Colorado, United... | reverse complement strand
TGTTCGGCGATAGGCCAAAAACGCGCGTATGGTTCTCGCGCTTTCAGCATCTTTTCCGCTCTTTCAAGCAGATAATCTCTGCGTTTTAAGATTTTTGCGGGAATTGCCACTAAAAACTCGTCTGTTTTGTGTAAGTATCTACCTAATTAAAAAGAAATGCAAGTAATTTCATCAAATCAAAGTTCTCTCCGTGCTCTTACCCCATAAGAATCTGTCTTTCTATGACAAGAAACACACAATGTCCTCCCATTATCAATCGCAAAACGAAGTTCGGGATACAGAGCAAATGGTTTTATGTGGTCTGCGTGAAACTTTACGGTCTTTCCTTCGCCATTTCTTGCCCCGCACCAAATACAAATGTAATTATCCCTCTCAAAAACTGACTTCCTCCATAACTTGTATTCACTGGAATCACGAATACGGCTATTGATAGAAGTTAATCCTCCTCTCCAAGAAGGACTCTTCTCACCTGTGCGTCCCTTATTCCATTTACCAAATCCTCTTTCTTTTGCAATTTGACTTATCAGTTCCTTACGAGCTTGTGTGAATGGTTTGTTCTTCCTATTTAAATGCTTCCTACCCAGATTTCTACCAATGCTTTTAAGACCAATCTTCCGCTTCGTTTCTTCTGATAACTGTGTCCCCTTCCTCTGACCCAAATGAGCTATACTCATATTCCTCCTAGCTTCTTCAGACACAATTTTCCCTCTGTGGGCATTGCCTATCTTTTTCTTTTGCTCATCTGACATTTTCTTCCATTTCTTCATACGTTCATTATATCAATACACACTCGTAATTTGAACTATCTCATTGTTAGAAAGCTCTCTCCTCCTTTCTCCCATAAGAGGTTCATTGTCGCCAAAAAAAGACAAACTCAAAGCATCAGCAAGATCAGGAGAATCAAAGCCGTAGACTGTCTTTGATTCAGATTTGCTCATTATCTGAATCTTGCCCGCTCCTGTCCGTTTATAGCGAATCGTAAGCAACTGCTTCCAATGAGGATGATTCACCAGCTGGCCGCCTTTCAGAATCCACTCGCGAAGCCGCCAGTACAATTCCGCGCGCATATTCACGAATCGTTCGGGATCGTCCGCTCTTTCGCCGACATTAACCGCTCTCGGCCTTTCCCCCGATGAGAGAGAGATTTCCATTCCAACATTGCTTCCGGCGCCGAATGAGTCAATCACCATTCTTTCAACTGAAATACTATAATGGATTCCGAATGTCAATGCCTTATCGGCAATGCCTTTCGGAGTGGAGAACTGTTCCTCCAATACTATCTTTGCCATAAATGCGTCTCGGACAACCATTGCCGTTTTATTCGAGCCCTCACCCGAAGGGTCTATGCCGAGCGCGGGACTCTTGAACGAGCCGACATCGGGGCAAAACTTTAATTCAGCTTCCGAAAGCAGGGGCATCCAGCCCTTCAAGTCCATCCCCTCCGATTTCGGAAACTCGCCTTGTACTTTCCAGCGAAATTCGTCCGACTCGCGACCATATTTCGCTATCGTTTCCTCTACGAAATCGCGTCTTACGATAGGGCTTTCCTCTCCATTAAACGCAAAAATCGTCCATCTATCTTTGAACTTGGTATGAGTTTCGTAAAAGAAGCCCTCCAAACGAGTTGGGTTCCCGACAAGAACGACAAGAGTGTTTTCACCCGTAAGCGCGCCTTCACCCGCGCTGAAGATGGCGTCATCTATCGCCGAAGCTTCATCACCCAAAAGACAGACATATTTGCCGTGTAAACCGGCAAACGCTTCGGGCGTTTCTCGCCTTGCAGTCCTTGCTCTCGCCCACCATATTTCAGGGGCTTCCGCGAGCCGGTACCTGTCGGTTGTCCATTCAAACGACTTCTTAATCGTTTCAGGCAATTTTTGATTCCATACCGAAAGTTCTTTCCATAAAACATCATAGAGCTGGTCCGCAGAGGGGGCGGTACAGCCGATTTGCGCCCGATAATGGGTAAAGAGATACCAATGAATAAGCCACGAGAGCAGAGCGTCCTTGCCAATCCCATTTCCCGACCTTACGGAAATGCGATTTTTACCTGCCTCTATCGCTTCAAGAACTTGTGTCTGTTGCCACGTTATGTGCTGTCCAAGCACAAACTCGCCATAACAATTGAAGGTATGCTTGTGTTGTTTCTCGCAGATAAGCGGTTGCGGAAAAAGCCCCCAGAACTCCTTAATCAGAAATATCGGGGAGCGGAATAATTTTTGAAAGTACTCTTTTTGTTTATCCATAAAAGACGGTCTTCCGAAGACGGCTACCCCCACCCCCCTATACCCCCTCCTTCGTATATCCTACCACCCTATTTTAGTGCAATTCATACACGCGGGTCGGCGCAGAAACTTATTGTATTTAAGAAATTGGTTGCTGCCGCACTCCTCGCACTTCAAATCAGAAACCATCGTATATTCCTCGCCATTGATAACTTCCGTCTTGGGCGCGTAAGGGTTGAACTCCTCATCAAGATTTGAGGACTTGCGGCGAGCTTCAGAAAGCATTGTAGCGTCAAAAGTTTGTAAACCGTTTTCGTCCGTTGTAGTACATTCGGCGATGAGAGAGCGGGGTTTTGTGGGTACATTCTGCTTTGTACCCGCAAATAACTTACTGCGAATATACTTTGAACCACCCTTTTGCTTTATTTCCGCTAATTGTAAATCGCTTAATCGCAGGAGAAAGGTTTTTGTATATCGTTTCATCAGTTCATTATGCCAAAAACGATATACAAATAGCAACTGGGAATAGCAGTTATGGGTACAATTTAAGCCGAAAGTAGGCGTTTTAGGCCGAAAATAGGCGTTGGTTTACTCTTATCTGTTCCACCACCCGCCTCCATTTGCGGTATTACCCCACCCCCCATATCCCCCTCCTTTATGGCTCAACCGAGGGATTTTCCACCTGTTGACTCTTGTTGTTATTAACAGTGTTTGCGTCTATGGCGCTTTGTTCTCCTTCTTGCGGCTCCGATTCAATATACTTCAACAAAAATGCGCCCAAAGTCTCCACTCTCTGCGTTGGGCCGCCTGTGAGAAGCTGTGCTTTGTCAAACATTACTGCGCCGCCTGCGATTAAATCGCGGGTGGAAATGTCCTTGATTGTCGTCTTTTTTTTAAGCCTTCTATTGACTTCTGAAAAAGAGTGTGACGCACCCTGCATGAGCTTTTTTGCAAGAGGTTCGCGCCATTTTGCGATGACAGCTTGGAACGATTTTGCTTTCACAAGCGTGCCGTTTTGAGCGTAAGAAACGCTTGCGCCTACTTGTCTCGCAGCCTCTGTTATCGTTAACTTCCTACCTTCACTAGCAGCCTCTACGAGCTTTTCTGCCGTCCTTCCTGCAAGAAATATAGCCATCTATGATAGTTTTTAACTCTTATATGAGTAGTTTTTAATATCTTTTTAGCGCGGTTTTACGTATTTGCGTCTATTACGAAAAGGCATTTTATCAGTTTCCCCAGGGAAATTATTACCACACAAACGAAATAAAACGGCAATAGTTGAAATGTGGCTATGTTATACCGTCAAACAGCTATCCCCATTTTTCGCCTGTTTCCCCCTTTACATATCCGCACGCCTGCGGTAGACTCTACCATAGAGAGAGACGAGCCCTCCAGTTCATCTCATCATCTAGTAGCTTCATAATACATTACGCCGCCGCAACCGCGCAAGAGTCCCGCAAGGACTCAAACGATAGGATAGCGGGCGGCGGGCTACTTCCGAACCCTGACAACTTCATACACAAGCGATAACCCATAAAACTATGGAAGCAACAAAAATAATCATACCTTTCAACGCCACCACTGGCATTGAATATCAAGGCGGCAACATAGCCGCGTTACTTAACGGAAACTTTGAGTCGCCGCGATTTGCGACCTTTCGTCAATGGCTTACAGCCGGGCGACAAGTGCAGAAAGGACAGCACGGCATTTATTGCCGAGCGTTCGGGACGGCAAACGAGAAAGACGAAAAGACCGGCAAAACCAAGCGTTCATCTTACTTTCGCGGCTTCGTCGTCTTTAATGAGGCGCAAACCGAGGAAATCGTACCCGTTGCATAGATTATTACTCCGCTTGTATGAAGTTGTGAGCGTTCGCGCTCTGTTCTTTGATAACGGCAAGAGTAGATTTATGAGAAAGTTCTCGTGCGAAACATACATGAAAAAAGAAAATGCGGTAAAGATTACGCGAGGCGTGGGAGGCAGGGCATTTCCGTCAGATTACAATTGGACTTGCCGGAATGGACATGAGTGCCGAAGTTTTGAGACGAGTTGCTACTCTTGCGAGATGGACGCGGAGCAGGCAAAGATGATAGTGAAGTGAAACGCGCGCCGAGTGCGGGACGACATGAAATTATCAGCTTACTAATTTACACAATGACAAAAAACGCCTACGAAAACTCTTGCAAAGAAGTGGACAAACTAAAACGCAAAGCGGCAAAAATAAACAAAACATTGGTTCATGTCATGGTCGTGATTATGACGAGAATTAAGCCAAGAAAAAATAAATAAACATGAAAGAACCAATCACCGAGAAACTAAAATATCTCTTTTCCAAAATCAACTGGGGCGCGTCTTTCCTTGACGCGAGAGCTATTGAGATTATGAACACTATCGGAAAAGAGATTGAAGAAGCTGAGGACAAAGCATTTAGGTACGATAGCGTAAGCAAATGAGCCGGACAATTATCGGAAAAGTGTATCTCATAAAACTATGAAAATCCCCCAAGATATCGGCTTCACCCTCGGCCATCCCTTGCCCTCCTACAAGCGCGCCCTTGCCCTACAGCGCGCGAAATATGCCCTCATCGCCCTCCTCCTCATTCTCGGCTTCCTTGTGGTCGTGTATCTGGACGGACAATCTGGGCTTATCGGCTAACTTATATTGTCGTGAAAATCACCAAAAGCGAACAAAGAAACCGCTACCATGCCGAGCAAAACACGAGCAACGGCACGATACATGGTTTTGGAAATAGCCCCATAGAGGCAATCAGCGAGGCGCTGTGTAAAATCTGCGGCAATTCGCTATCGTGCGCCCGTTGTCTGGGCGCGAGAGGCGCGCAAATCACAAACGCCAAACTAACGCCTGAAGAGCGCATAATGAGCGCAAGAAAAGCGTCGTTGGCAAGGTGGCGTCCCGTTCACGCGCGTGCGGGAGAACAGCGCGAAAAAGGTCGGACATTAGCAGATAATGAAATAAAACAATGAATAAAATCATCATAGGAATACTCACAATCGCAGTTATCTTGCCGTTTACGGCACAAGCCGCAAGCGTAACGGCCGATATTATCCCAACAGTGTGCAGTTCTGCGGTATTTCGCGGCACAGCTGGCTACAGCGTCCCCGATACGCTCCGAATTAAGCTGAACGAGCAAGTTATCGCGACATTTTCATCAGGTGATAGCTCGTGGCAGGTAACATCGTCTGGGCCGTTTCTGGGACAAAACACCCTTGTAGCGGAAGTGGCAAGCACTACGGCGGGAGTTATCGCGCTCACTTCACAGTCGTTCGGCGCGAACTGCGGTAACATGGACCCAATGGCGATAATGCAAAGCTGGGGACTGACGGGCTATCAAACTCCGTTAGTAAGTGTAGGCGTTACCGTTACGGATAAATACGGGTTTAAGGGCGTCTGCGAACGCTGGATGTCCTCATTTCTCGGTTGCTTCAACATAAGCGACACAGAGGACTATTTATCGGGCATTAGAAAAGCGTTTGGGCTTAAATAGCCGATGGACGATATTAGCTGGGAGCAATTACCGCCTCAAAAATGGGGCGGTTTTTGTATCATTTTCCCCGGGGAAAATCAGAGCCGAGTTACAACATCATCTAAACTTTTGGCAAGAATGTACCGCCCTCCCGCTTTCTCAAATCGCTCTCTAAAGGACACTTGGGCTTCGGACAGTTTGCCTTTTACATCTTTCACCTCTATACCGTAAAGGACACCCATATCAAGGACATATACATCGGGGCTTCCCGTTTCTCCATATCGGACATAGTATCTTTTTCCCTTGTATTCATTCGCATACGCGCCTGTGTTATTCCGCCACCAAAGTTTTTTTCTAAAGGACAAATAATCGGTAATTGCCCGTTGCGTTGTTTTTTCAGTTGAGACCATACTTTTTTCGCTCCTCCTCCGTTGCCCTGTCCCATACAATTTTGTCGCATTTCTCCCGTATCTCTTTTTCGTGGACGCGGGCGTGAATATCGGGATGGAGGGGAATCAGCGAGAACAACTCTTGCAATTTTCGTCCTTGATAGCGCAAGTGATGATGAATTTGAACGGGACATCTGCCTGTGAGCGCGCATTTTTCGTACCACGGCTCGGAGCGTATCTTCACAAGCAATTCGGGCGGGATTCCTTTCGGTTTTGTTTCGGTCATAGTGAATTACCAAAGCGGCGGGGTGGTGGCGGCGATTCTCTGCTCTGCGATTTTGATGTATTCGGGGTTGAGTTCGATGCCGATGTAGTTCCTTCCTAGCTTTTTCGCTACTACTGCGGTGGTTCCCGCGCCCATGAAGCAATCAAGTACGACCCCCCCCACAGGACATCCGGCGAGTATCATAGGTTCAATCAACTTCTGCGGGAACATCGCAAAGTGAGCGTCAGGATAAGGTTCAGAAACAAGAGTCCACACATCCCCCGGATTCTTCCCTTTAGGATTTCTGTCATACACCGTTTCGGGATTCCTACGAATCCCGAAACGGTTAGCTTGTTCCTCCTGCTCCCGCGTCTTTGTTCCCGCCGTGGTGTTGAACTTTTTTGATATTCTTGCTCTTGGCGAACCTATTTTTTCTGCCTGTAATGTGTTGAACTTGCTGTTGTAGTCATGTTCACGATTTCGTTCTAGTCCATTCGGTCTTTTTTCGTCTGTCTCAAATGGGACTCGTATTGAGTTAATATCAAAAAAGTAACGGGACGATTTTGTGAAGAAAAAGACTTGTTCGTATTTGTTTGTTAGTCGGTCAAGTACCGAGCTAGGCATTGCGTTCTTTTTGTGCCAAATTATTGTGTTACGGAGAATCCAATCTCGTTCGCACATTTCTATTGCAAAACGAGAAGGAATCTGGCACAAGCATTTTTCTTGAATCGTTGCCTTCTTCCGGATTCCGGAAGAAGTTTTTTTCAGGTACTCCGATACTTTGTTATCCGTCTTTCCGTTTTTGTTTCCCGAATAGGGATCACCGAGGTTCACAAAGCAAGTTCCCTTTGATTTCAAGACGCGTTTTACTTCATCAAACATATCGCAAAGTTTTGAGATATATTCGTGGAATGTCGGTTCAAGCCCTAGCTGTCCTTCGATGTTGTAATCGCGCAGATTCCAGTACGGCGGACTCGTAATGAGGCAGTCCACGCTCTCGCTCGGGATCCCCCGCAACACTTCCAAGCTGTCTCCGCAAATGATTTGGTTGAGGTATTTTTCCATTATTTGCTTTTAATTCTTATCCATCGGGAGCAGGAACCGCAAATCATAAAAGTTACCTCGTTTCCTTTGCATTCGTGCGTCCCAAACTTGTCCTCGCGGATTGCTTCTTGTAAATCGGAGCGTCCAAGTTGTGCCGCTACCTCTACGAACGCCGCCGCTTTTTCACTATCCTCGCACCGACTCGCAATCAGATACAGCTTCGTAATCCCTATCTCCGCGATTTTCCCTGGGGAAACTGTATCTTTGAACCGCAGAAACACAGTCCGCAGTTTCGTGTCCATTGCGCGGCTAATCTGCAACTCCTCCAAGAAGTCGTCATAAGAGGCGAAAGTTCCGACCCATAATTCCTCGCCTTTGATTCTGCACAGCCGTTTTGCCAGCTCCCAGAACGCGGCTTGGATGTTTCGCGCCAAATTCGCTGTTTCGCGCAAAAAGGTGGTAGAGGGTGCAGGAGGCATAAAAAATGCGCTATAAGTCAATTTTGGGCTTCTGACGGGTATCTACGCGCATCACCGAGCCGTACAACAACCGCTCAAAATTCGCTTTCAACCGCCAGTAATATCCACGCCGACCTTTCGGGAGTTCGCGGATGCGGGCTTTGCAGTAGCGGAGCAGAGTTTTAAGAGTTTGTTTTTCGGTCATAGTTTTTCAAGTAATTCCTCAATGTCCACAATCGTATTATCCCGATAAAACTTATTTTCCCACACGCCTTTCTTCGGAATAAACCGTACCGTTCCCGTTCCATATCAAATATCAAAAATCTTTTCCCCTTTCTCAAAACGCAAAAACGCGGGGTCGGGTTGCCGTTCCACAACTTCCCACTCGTTATCGCACGCAGAGCATTTTATTCGTTCAAAATCCATCTTACCAAGTTTCCTCAAAATCCTTATCGGCTTGACTTGCTTGCTTTACGCTTTCAGGTTCAACCAAACAGCCGTCCACAAACGCCACCTTAAATCGTTTGAGAACTCCTGTCCTCCGATTTTTTATCATCTTCACGAAAGCATCTTTGCCGAACACATCGTCCACATCTTCCACATATCCTTTCGTTGAAAGTTTTTCACGCGAAATACTAATCACCACATCGCTCTCTTGCGCCACACCACTTGAATCCTTAATGTCCGAGTTATCGGGCTCTCTTTTATTCTCCGACAATTTTTTCAGATGCCACAAAAGAACGATGACCACACTCTCCTGAATGGCGATTGTTTTGAGGTCGCGGCAGATTAAACCGATAACCGTTGCGAGAGAATTGGATAATCCGCGAGTATCGGGGTTGCCATCATATTCTCCGAGTAAAAAACCGAGATGGTCTATAAACACGATTTTGCACTTGTACTGTTCCCGCGCTTCCACGATTTTCTTTTTCAACCATTGGAGTTTTCGGGACACATTGCGTTCGGGAGTATAGACGGGCGAAGCATCCACCATTTTTTCATTCTCCTTTCCCATTTCAAGAAACTTCTCCCACATCTCCTGAATGGTAAGCTCAAAAGTGAACCACACGCTTGTTATTCTTTTTTTAAGCAGATTATAGGTAAGCGTCCGAGCCAACAACGATTTGCCGTGTCCCGTCTCGCCGACAACAAGAACGAGGTTGCCGTCCCGAAAGCCGCCTCCGAGCGCGGTATCCAAAACGATAAATCCTGTCGGGTACGCGACAGAAAGGTCGGTAGTGAACTTCTTTGCCGCTTCCGACATCAGCACCACGGGCGCGTCATCCTCTTTCTCGCTCGCCTGTTTTTTTGTTTCTCTGCTCGCTATGGAATTAAAAACAGCACGGAGTTCCCGTTCGGGTAACGGAGGCGTATTCGCCCTATTCCAATTCAAGACGGTAAGCCACACCGCGCTCTCCCACTCCTCGCGCTTGAAAGAGGCAAGAAGTTTCCCGATAAACTTTGCCGCCGTTTCATTGCGGTTTCCTTTTTCCACTCCTTCCGCGACTGTTTTCCAATCCACAGAAGATTTACCAATTTCCACTTGCAAGACATCTGCGGGAAACGGCTGGGGTTCTTCAATAAGCGTCCATTCGTAATTTCCTTTCTCGCCTTTGCTCGGAGGCGCAACCACATACCCGCCGTCTGAACGAATATCTATGCCTTGCCGTATTCCCGCTTTATTCGGCAACCCCTCTAAATAACGGTAATAAAAATGCCAGCCGCCCGACTGCGTCTTTGCCGTAAGTGTCGGAGGTAATCCTTTCGGAGTCCCGCCGTTCTTTACATCCACATCCACCACGGACAAATTTGAGAGCTTGCCCGTTACAATTCCGATACCATTTTGCGTTGCCGAAAACCACTTCACCAACTCCTCTTCGGTAGCGAGACGCGATTGGTATTCTTTCCACGATTCAAGAGCGGGTCTTTTATCGGCTTTCACAGGAATGACGGACACGCCTTTGGAAATGTATTTTTTTGCGGTTTCTAACATCACGAAGTAAGAATAATCAGTTTGTTAAAATTATTATTGAGATACCGCATTGAAGTAAGATTTTGTGAATGAAACTGGTCGGAGAGAACCTTATCCAAAAAGCCGTCATAGTGCCGTAGAACAGTTGTATCGTCTGTCGGCAGTTTCCACTTCACCAGTTGCTCGCGGAACTTCCCCAAAAACTCCGCCCCGTGTTTCTCATTTCCCATTCCGTCCAAAGTGGCGATGTCGCGCTTCTTTTTGAGATGAGCGATAAACTCTCGGACAATGGGGGGGGTCGCCGCCTTTTGTTGCGGGGGGGAAGCCAACTTGCGGTATTCCGCAAAGCTCATAACTTCGGGGTCTTTCTCGGCTCTTAAAAGTTCTTTTGAAAGCGAAGCATCTCTTTTTCTAAGAGTTTCTTTTATAAGAGTTTCTTTTATATTCCGCAACGGTTGCGGTAGATTGGTGTCGTCATTTGCGGTAGATCTTGTCGTCATTTGCGGTAGATTGCTATCTACCGCACTATTTGCGGTAGATTTTAACTTATCTGTAAAAATGTTTCCGAGACGATAAAAGACCCGTCTTCTCCGCCTTTCTTCTGGTGTTTGTAATAATTTCCCCTCTTTATCTCTCGTCTCTATCCAGCCGTGTTTAACGCAACCTGCTATTGCGTAGGAAATTGCCCTACTACTTTTACCGGTTTTTCTCATCAACATTATATGGCTTATCCAGTCCTCTTGTCTTCTCATACCTGTTGTTTCATCAGCAATCCAACCAAGAGTATATCTCGTAACGAGTAAAACGACACGCAATTCCACATCAGACATTTTCTTCATTTCTCCGTTATATAGCCAATTAGGAGTTGGCGTTGTGTTTGGTATAAACGACATATTTTTACACGCAAAGAGCAGTAGTACGCTGAAACTGGCCGATAAGAGCCAATGACGCACTACTGCTCGTTGCGAACAAAATTATATTGTTGTTCCTTATCGTTTGTTTCATACAAGATATTCTACCACCCCCGCTCCCTCACGCAACCGTTGATAACTCCAACGCCAACTTTACCTCCTCGTTCTCCTCCAGGAACTCCCGCGCGGAGTTCGCGCCACGCCCCAGTTTCACCTCTCCAAACCACAGAACCTGCCCCCGCTTCTCAATTTTCCCCAGAGAAATTGCACGTTCCACCAATTCCATTTCAGCCGAAAAACCCTTGCCGATAAAGAACGAAGCGATGAACTTTCCATTTGGTCTGCCGACTTTGTTTTTCATTATCTCGACTTCAATCTTCTTGCCGATTGTCAGCCCTCCCTGCGTAATAAGCGGGTTATGGAAGACCTGTTTAAGCCGTAGGCGGACGGAAGTATAGAAACCAAGTCCTTTCCCGCCTGTAGTGTATTCTGTGCCGTTAAGAACATTTATTCGCGTTTGATTTAGAATAATCAAAAGCATCTTACTCTCTTTGAGCGGCTGAATGAGGCGGCGCAGAAAGCGCGAGACAAGTATCGCCTTCACGGGATAACTCTTCTCCACCAGCACTGCCTCCATCTCCGAACGCGGAACACACGCATCAAGCGAGTCCAAGATCACCACATCCGCCGCCTTCTCTTTTGCGAGCATCTCTATCGCCTCAAAATATGTCTCGGCAAACTGTCCACGAATTATCGGAAGTTTTTTGACATCCACTCCAAGCGATTCCGCGTAGTCGGAAAGAAAAGTCATCTCGGCATCCGCGAAATAACAGCGCATCCCTTTTTTCTGCGCGGTGGCAATGACGCAAAAAGCCAGCGCTGATTTGCAACTGCTCGGCGCGCCGTAAATCTCCACAATGCGCCCGCGCGGAAACCCGCCAATGCCGACAGCCGCGTCAAGTGCGGGAAGCCCCGTAGAGAGCGGCTCGGCTTTTTCGTAGAAGTCATCGGGAGACAAAATGACGGGGTTTTTAAGTTTTTTGTTCAATTCGGAGAGAGAGGTCATAATGATGAGCATACCATAGTTATTGAGAAAAGTTATGCACACCTCATGCTTGCGCTCAATAACAATAATCTATATAGTAGTTCGTAACTATGTTTACAAATCGCAACGAATATATGCGGGAATACCGCGAGAAGAATCGCAGAAAACTGCGAACTTACAATCGAGAATATAACCGTCTTTGGCGCAAAAAGAACGGTTATTACAATGAAGAAAAGTGGAAAAAAGTCCACAAGATAGCCGTAAATGCGGAGAAAGTAATACAGGAACTCATAAGGAAGGGGAGAGTCAAACGGCTCCCGTGCGCGATATGCGGAGAAAAGAATACCGTAGCTCATCATCCTGACTATGCAAAGCCGGTTGAAGTAGTATTTCTCTGTTATTCACACCACAGAAATCTACACTATGGCAAGAGAGTTATCCACACAAAGTTATTGACAGAGAGATAGAGAAAGAGTAGGATAGCCGTATGTCCCACCCTGCCAACACAATTTTATATGACTCGCTTCGGGAGTGGTTGGAAGAACGCGAGCGTGAAGTATCAGATATTTTCAGTGATGACAGAGGCGCGTTCATTTGGGACTTTGATGATTTCTCGCCGGAGCAGATAGAGATGAAAAAAATTTATTTACCTGATAATCTCCAAAACCTATGCTTCGTGTAAGAATGTCAATTTATGAGACAAACACCGATAATGTTCTTACGAGAGCGGACGAGCCGCTTTCAGACGACCCCGAAACCGCAGACCGCGACATTGAGGCGGCGGCGGCGTTTTTAACAAGACAGTTTAAGAAAGCCCGCGAGGAAAGCGGGGAAGATGTAATACAGATATGAAAATATCTCAAACCCTAGACCGCGCTATTTCGCAGACGCTCCGCGAGGCGAACGAGAAACGCGACAGAGAGCATATCTCTAGCGGCAAACTCTCCGCCTCAATGCTCGGCAAGCCGCTTCAAGACCAAATCCTCAAAAGCATCGGCGTACCGCAGAAGCAGGTGGACGATTATATTTTGCGAAAGTTTATTCGCGGCATTCACTGTGAGGAGTGGGTGTTGACGCACTTCAACGGCTCTCTCATAGAAAAGCAAAAGTTTGTGGAGTATCGCAATGTCGTGGGCTATGCGGATGCTATTGTGGACACGAAGGAGTGGGACTTTGATGTCGGTGTTATCCCCGCAGAGGTCAAGAGTGTCGCCAACGCCAAATACAAGCGCATAGAGCAAGCGGGGAGCCCCGATAGAAGCCATTTATTGCAGGGGGCGTTGTATGCGTTAGCGTTGCAGACAAAACAATTCGCGCTTATTTATATCGCTTCTGACGATTATCGTATCCGTGTGAGCATACACGATACCGAAGATTTTCGCGGTGAAATTGACGAGATTATCAGCCGTTATGACGTGCAAATGGCGAAGAGAGAGATACCCGCTTTTGTTGCTATTGAGAAATGGCAAGCCACTCCGAAGTATATGGCGTACCCCGATTTCGCCGCGTTATCAGGCGAAGCGGCATTAGCAAAGGCGCGAGAGTTAGGGTGTAAGTGGTAAAATTATTAGTTTAGCACTAAAATTATGGCCAATTTTAGAGACGAAATCAACGAGGAGGCAAAGAAGTACGGCGGGGGCGTGAGTTCCGACTTTTACTCCTTTGAAAGAGGAGTAAATAAAATTAGGATATTGGTACAACCGAAAGTCATCGCCACGCATTTTTTCGGCGAAGGCGTCCCTGCCATAGTGTGTATTGGAATTAACGAGGACTGTAAGTACCATAAAGAGGGCGACAAGCGCCCGGGCATCAAACTCGCCACCTACATTATTGAGCGAAAAATGGGGAAGATAAAATTAGCGGAACTGCCGTTATCAATTTCTTACGCCATAAATGATTTGCAGGAAGATGATGACTTCGCTTTCTCGGAGTTTCCGATGCCATATGATGTGAAGATTACCTATGACCCCGATAATGCAGACCCGAAAGCGAAGTACCGACTTGTCGCTTCTCCTAATAAAAGCGATATTACTGATGACGAAAGAGGCGAGCTTGCGGGGCTTATGGCGAAGATGTCCCCCGAACAGTATGTTGAAATACGAAAGGCGAAGCAGAAAGCGAAAAACGCGCCGCCGGTACAAGACGACTACCTCGAACAGACAGAAGCTACATTAGCAGATAAGTTCTAGCACTATGGGAGGTATCACCGCTACGGGGGTCGTGGAATAACTATCTGCGAGCCGTGGTTGGATTTTCGGGGCTTTTACAAGGATATGTTCCCAACTTGGAAAAAGGGATTGTCGCTAGTATGCCTACTCTTGCCAACAAAGACAAAATCATTCTTGACCTATGTGGTGGTACGGGGTCGTGGAGTGAGCCGTACCGAAAAGCAGGGTATACGGTTATCGTTGCCACATTGCCAGACTATGACGTTACGAAGTGGCGAGAGTATAAGAACGATTTAGCTCCCCTAGTTCTTATGGGTAAGGTGTATGGCATACTTGCCGCACCACCTTGCGTAATGTTCAGTCGGGCACGCACAACCGCCAAGACTGCCCGGGACTTTCACCTGTTATTTTCAAAATGGCGGTTGAAAATAAAACACCAGAACAGATTATGCTGGATACGATTAACTCTGAACGCTATGCGCCAATCAAAATCTCATAACCCGAAAAGGTCAAAGAGCCGAAGAAGCCTAAAGTGCAGAAATGAAACAGTGGAAACAGGACGCTTTCCGCGACTTCGCAATTACGCCAATATGGAAACGAGTAGACGAAATACAGAAAACACTGTCGCTTCTTTAATGGAAGTCATACGCTGGCATTTGAATCCCGAAACTGCACGAACACCTTTCCAGCCACTTATAAAGAAAGAAGATGCACCACCGAATAACGGAATGAGATACTAGCCATGCCCCGCACAAAAACAAGGGGAAAAAAGGAAAAGATATTTGAGTGTCCAATACACTAGAGGGAAGCGAAGAACATCATTCTAGGCTTCTCGGCTCGGATGAGGAAGGAATTAGTAGCAGATATTTTGGCTCATTTATGAAAGAAAACTTCAAGACGGCAGGAATAATCGTGGTGTCGGTAGTTGGGATAATTGTCGGAATCGGATTTGCTCTCTATTCTTTCGTTGGATTCTTAAACTGGCTATTCTCCGACCCTTTTGATTGGATTGAGGAACAAACACCAAACATCTACCAAGAACCAACCGACTTTCAATTATGCCGAAATAGTGGGGGTATTCCTGTCAAAAGCAGCTGGAATGGAGAATTAAAAAGGTGCGACCCGTTAAAAAACTAACCCCCACTTATTACAACTAACAAAAATCAAATGAACAAAAAATACATCCTCACAAAAAATACAAAAGAAGTTTTTGGAAAAACATTGTATCAAATTGAAGCTCTTGTTTCTTTTGGCTCGGTAGTCAAGGGCGAGTTGGGAGGATTCATAGAGAAAGAAGAGAATCTTTCACAGGTGTCTGGGAACGCATGGGTGTATGGGGACGCGCGAGTGTCTGGGGACGCGCAGGTGTCTGGGAACGCATGGGTGTATGGGAACGCCCAGGTGTATGAGGACGCATGGGTGTATGGGAACGCGCAGGTGTATGGGAACGCGCAGGTGTCTGGGGACGCGCGAGTGTCTGGGGACGCGCGAGTGTCTGGGAACGCATGGGTGTATGGGGACGCGCGAGTGTCTGGGGACGCGCGAGTGTCTGGGAACGCATGGGTGTATGGGGACGCGCGAGTGTCTGGGGACGCGCAGGTGTATGGGAACGCATGGGTGTATGGGGACGCGCGAGTGTCTGGGGACGCGCGAGTGTCTGGGGACGCGCGAGTGTCTGGGAACGCGCAGGTGTCTGGGAACGCGCGAGTGTCTGGGGACGCGCGAGTGTCTGGGAACGCATGGGTGTATGGGGACGCGCGAGTGTCTGGGAACGCGCAGGTGTATGGGGAATTAAGACTTCTTGCAGGACATTTCTTTGGCATTCGCAACAAAAAAGAAGAAATCAAGTATCAAAAAATTGACGATGAAAATGAGTTAATTTACAAAGGCGAAACGAAGTTTGGGGAAAAAGAATCCTAATCCTTACGGCTAATAAAAATCAAATGAACCCCCTATCAAAACAAACGGAGTGCCAGCACGACTTCAAGTATTCGCATCAAGAAACACGTTCCCAGTATTCTACGAGTGCAAACTTTGAGTTGGTAGATGTGGTCGTATGTACCAAATGTGGCGAAGTAAGACGAAATTAACTATGGAAAATAAACAAACGGAGGCGAGCCGTGGCGAAAGACCGAGCAAGAGCAATCGCTCTGTGGCTTTGGTTTTGTGGGGAAAGTGGGAAATGATTTTAAGGAGTGTATTGTCGCCAAAGCATCTGAACAGTGAAGATAGTATAGCACATTCCGAGGTTGTGGGAGCTATCCCTGTCCGTAACAAAGAGGAATGGAAAGAGAAGTTTTGGAACACACTTAATCTCTATACCCATAACCAGAGACCACTAATGAGAGAAGTTGAGGTATTTATTTCTGACCTCCTCCTCTCGGAGCGCCAAGAAATCGTCAAGAGTTTGGAGGGGATGAATACTTTACCATTCTCCTCACAACTGTGCCAAAATCAAAATGGACTGGAGTATTGCGGGACTTGTGAGCAAGCATGGGAAATGTGTAGTTGTCCCGCACGAAATACTGGCTACAAAAAAGCCCTTTTCGATGCAATTTCCATTATCACTAAGGGAGAGGGGAGATGAGTATTATTAGCAGGGTTTTTAATCTTAGATTTATGGACACAACAAATATGTCAGCGAAGAAGAACCAATATGCTCTTTTGCAATTCAAGAGAGATTATTCATCGCCAGACGACAAAGAGGGAACACAGAGGTTTCAGAAGATTACTTTTTACCATATGAATCCAGATGGTTCATACGAGAATGGTACAACTTTGGAAGAAGTAATCAGTTGCGCTATTTCCCGACTTGCCGACCTCAATTCTCGGTTCGCTTGCAAGGAGAATGTAAAAGCAATAGGGCATCTTAAGAAAGCATTTCGTTATCTTGAGGCGCGGACAGCAGATAGAAAAGCGCGCAGAGTAAAAGGAAAGCGCGAAGCATAATTAGCACCTAATCCCTGCCACAAGTATTTATCCCCCCGCAGTAAAAAAGAGCGAGGATAATTAAACCCTCGCCCTCTGCTAGTCGCGGCGCGGCATTCTATCCCGCTCGTTCAAGGCAAGCAACCGCAGTAATGCTTTGAACCTCTTTGGTGATTTGTACAGTTTGGACTGTCTGATGACAGGCCTATTAGGGTGTTTTTCGTATTTCATATAGTTATCCTCCAACCACATCTGCCATAAAGCGGAAGTGAGTGTGTTTCAGTTGTTCTGCGGCAATTCTCTTCGCCGCTTCTTCTTCTGCTTCTTCTGCGGTAGCCGCACATTTTGTACAACAATAATGCCGGTTTTCAACTAGCATCATTTGATGTATCGGCTTACGGAGCCGACACCGATGATTCTGACATGAGACGATTATCATATTTCGCAACTTCCAAGGTTCATATTGTCAAAGAGCTACTCATGCCCCCGTTCTAGGCGTATACAACTTAACCTTACGCTCGTTAGCCAACGCTATGTAGCTGCTAGCCGTTCAAGCATGGTGTGGCGAGACCTAGAACCGCGGGGGCAAGAATATCCCTTAAAGACCTGCGGGCGGGGGGCGTGTTACACACCTAGGACATGTTCTTTATTCTTCTTGTAGTATTCTCTCTCCCTTAATTTTTGTCTTAAATTATATAATCTCACTTTTTCAGGATTTTTCTTTCGCCAATTTCTTGTATAAAGAATACTTTTAATACTCATATTCCTTTTCTCTCTAACCCCACCCCAATTTGCGAGTAGGGTGAGGTTAGAAAGCGCAAATAATAATAGTCCTATTATACCACAAAAACTCTCTGAACCATCTCCGATATCGCAGTTTAACTGCTTTCCCGGGTCGAAGCGGGACGACTTTTAATATCGGAGAGGTCTCACGGGGTTCTTCAGTTCTGACTTTTCAACCATTCCGCGGGCGAGAGGGGATTTTCCTTCCTGCCTTCTGTTCTGAAGTATTTTATTTGCCATTCGGGAGTAGAAACTTCCTGCGGTTCAATCATCGTATTCTTTGGGTCATCTCCCCAGTCTACTGTCTCTGGCGCAGTGTACGGTTGTTGGTCAATCTTTTTTTCTTTTTGCGGAGGGTCTGGCGGCAAGATATACGGCGTTGGAGCACGGAAGAACAGCAAAAACACGAAAATACTTATGACGGCGAGTGCAATGATAAGAGCAATGATTTTTTTCATATAAGTACTGCTTCGTTATCCTCGTTACCGGCTCCTAGTTTCTTTACAGCTATTTTATTTAAGATGTGACTCACCGTGCCTGTTATTAACAACAGAGCCGCGCCTGCGACAAAACTGGTTCCGAAATGCGCAGTTATTAAGTCTTTGAATTGCGGAGACATGATGACAGTGCCCAAAGCGACGACAATCATACTTCCGAATTGAACAAAAAATGCTTTTACACGAACTTGCCAAAGTTTATCTCGCATAATGATATTAGTTAGCTAGTAGTGTTTCGACCTTTCAATCCGCAATATATTCTAATATTCTACCAATTTCTTGCACTCTTCGCATAAGATATCACCGTTCTCCTTTTTAGTCCAAAACCATTCAAAGCAGAAACCACATTCAGTATAGATTTTTATTTCGTCAGTCATTGAGTTTTTCTTTCCAAATTGCAATATCGTCAAACACTTGCGGATTTATTTTTCGGTAATTTCCTAGATGACCGAAGAATTGGTGGCACACGACTCCATTCCTTCCGCTTTCGCATAAAATCGCAACATTGTCGGGGTCTAGTTCACGGCTGGGATTACTGCTAAAACTTTCAACATGATGTAATTCCAACGTCTCTGTTCCATCACATAATTCGCACCGTCCTCCTCGCAACTTTATTTGCTCTGTTCTAAACTTCCTCCACTTTGGCGAACGTGTCGCTCCGCCAAGTTTAAGATATTCGGGATTTCCGAAAACATAATAGAGAAAAGCGGTGATGTAATACCAGAGTTTGGTCATACAAATTTGTAGAAATAAATCTTGTATCCTCCCTTCACCCGATAATAGTTAATCCACTCATCTAATCGCCAGTAATTATCCCATTTTCCCGTACGGCTATTATTGGAATAGATGATGTTTATATCTTTATGCTATAATTGTACCATTATCAGCTTTGCGTACAATACGCGGGATACTCGCAAAGCGTCCCGCGTATTGTAAAAGAAAATGAAAGATATTAAGGGGTTTGAGGGTTTGTATGCTGTTACTAAAGACGGTAGGGTTTGGAGTTATCCATATAAGAAGGGGGGAAGTAAGAAAGGAAAATGGCTTAAAGCATTTGTTCATAGGAAAGGATATCTTAATTATTATTTGCAGAATGATTATAAGAGAAAAATTATCTTTGCACATACCTTAGTCGGGCAAGCATTTCTCCCCAACCCTCTTTGTCTTAAAGAAATAAATCACAAGAACGCTAATAAGAAAGATAATAGGGTTGGGAACCTTGAGTGGTCTAGCAGGTTGCATAATATGCGACACGCTTATAAATTAAATCTTGTACCAATCTTGAGAGGAGAGAAACACGGGGCTTCAAAACTGACTGAAAAACAAGTGCTCGCAATACGGAGCATCTATTCTTACGGACTAATGAGCCAGACAGCAATAGCAAACATACTCCAACTGCATAAATCCACCATAGCGTATCTTATCTCAAGGAAGACTTGGAAACATATTTAAGGTTTGTAATTCTTATACATTCCCTTTAGATAGCATACCCAGTCCCTAAGTCCTCCCTCTTTGTATCGCTTAATCATTATCCGCACACACTTTTCTGGGTTCTCAATCGCCTCCCTAATCGTTGCTATCGGTCTGTTCTTTCCGATATACCAGTAGTCATTCATCTGACAAATACCCCAATCCGTTGAAAGTATCTTGCCGTTTTTATCTTTGTTCTCGTTCTTTGCATCAGTGCGAAATCCACTTTCGCACTGTATCACTTGGCAGATGAGATTCTTTTCTGCAACTGTAAGTCCCAGTTCATCACAAAGTACGCGTACTGAATGTCGTGCATCAGAAGGAAACTTCCATTTTAATTTAGGAGGTTCTTCGACTACTGGTCTCGTCTTCGGCGATACGAAGTCAGGATTAAGGTCGGGTTCCAATCTCTTTATTTCTTCTGGTTCTTTCCATAAAAAGGAAATAATAATCTGCCAAATACTTTTTTTTTGAGGGTAGGTGAGGGGGGTTTTTTTCGTGATACTGATTCGTTTGCAGTAGAAGAAATTAAAATCTTTGACAAGTTGTTTTTCGTGAGGCGGGTAGCTGTCCCGAACATCAATAAAATCCCCTATATTGTACCCCATAGTCCAGTGTCCCGACATACCGAAACGAATGTACTTGCCCTCGGAGTTTGTCTGCCACGCTGATACATCAAAACATAACGGACTGTACCGCAAAGCCACTATCATATTGTTAATTTTTTCGTCTAACGGAGCAGTCGCCTTGAACACCCAGTTGTGCATAAAATCCTTGCGTTCTTTCCATTTTTTACCCTCCGCAATACAGGCATCTTTGTCTACTCCTTTCCACGAAAGATACTCCTCAATGCTTTGAATATCGGGAGACCACGGACACATTTCTTCGGGAACAAGTCCGAACTCTCGGATAGCGTTATAGACCTTTGCAGGGTCATTTCCTTGAGGAGTAGTACCTGAAATCAAGGCAACGAATCTATCGCTATAATTGTTTCGCTCCCCGAACGCCTTACGCTCATAGGCTTCAATTTGTTCGGTGGTGGCAAACGCAACGCAGTTAATACTGTCTATCGTATCCCGTAACTGCTTCTCCGCTTCTGGCAAGCTGTCTTTCCAATTTCCCGTTTCCTGCAAGACATTCCTTGGCAAGTTCCCTTCACCAAGAAAGAAGTCCGAATCCTTTATGACTGGAACTTGAAAACCGTAATTATTCTGTTTCATTTTTAGGTTCTCCCGTCTTACTATCCACTCCGCCGATTAACAGAGTGTTTTCTACTTTGGCGGATTTGTAATCATTCGGCCGTAATGTTTTAAGGATTTCTTTTACATCCGTTTTGATTTCTCTGACATCGGCCTTCAAGGTTTGAATATCATTGTCTTGCACGGCATTTTTGCTGTTTATATCGGCAAGTTCTCTCTGCATTGGCACAGGGTCAAACTTTGCCGCGTCTGTTTTAGTGTAGATGAAGCCGATACCAGCCGCGCCCATTACAAAAATGTTTATGAATGTGAGAATAGTTTGGAAGTTCATTTTCGTTTAAACCATGAGAAAACTGTTGCAAAGAAATCCATGACGGTTTTTCGGTATAAGATTACTACGATGAAAGCTATCAGTCCCGCAGTCGGTTTGCCGAGGAGAGATAACCACTTTTCAAGGTCTTGGGGTTGGATGTCCATAACTATTCTATAATCATCTGGCCTTCTAATTTCATTTGGGAATTGAGAACGAGGGAGGAAGGGACGATAGCGGTTGCGCCGCTAGTATAATAGACTTTAACAACAACATGGTCTATTAGAGCATCACGATTTAGTAGTTCAAAGTTCTTAAACTTTAGACGAAAGTTAGCATCAGAAAATTCGGTAGCATTCCATGTTCTTCCCCATGTATCAGTAGCCCCTCCATAGGTATCAAGTTCATCCACTGTGCCACTAACTATTTCAGCGGTCTTCCCACTTGTTGTGTAAGTTACTCCTCCATCCCACGATAATTCTGCTCCCATAGTTACCTGTTGGGCGCTATCTTTTTGCCATTCTCCGCGTACTTCAATTCCATCTATTGTTGCTCCAGCGGGGATTCCGAAAGAAAAATTGTAATAATCTTGCTCATCACTGCCTCCCGGCGAGGTTGCCCATGAATCATTACTAGAAAAAGCATTGGAAGGGTTAGTCCAATCGTTGTAATCTTCGCCAGTCGCAGTCGGGTTCTTAAATCCTGTATCAACAGCAAAAACAGTTTCTAGCGGCAAAAAGAAAATCAACAACGAAGCAATAACAATCGGCGACAGTATTTTGTAGAGTTTCTTTTTCATGGATTACATGCACCAGTTTGAATAACCCAAGAAGTTGCAGTGAAAAATACGCAACTTCTCGCTCCTAAAGAATCATAACTGTCAAACTGTAATTTACCAGTTGATATGGTAGAGCTTCCGTTCGCGCCGTTGCTTCCCTGCGTGATAAGACCATTCACCGCGCTGACGGTTTGCGTGGTGCTTCCTATGGAAAGAGAGGGAGCCCGTTTCGGGTTAATGGAAAGTGCCGTCGTAGAGGAAGTCAAAGCGTCAGACGAGGTGCTGATGCGGAAGATGCCGTCAATGTAAGAGAAAGAACCGTGTTTATCATCAGTTCCCGCGTTGGTATCCGTGAGCGTAATCATCGGAGAAGTAGAGGCGACTTGCAGAATCCACTCTGGCGTTGTGGTGCCAATTCCGACAAAGATACTATTTCCTCCTCCTGTCGCAAGATATGCGCCGCCAGTTACGGTGAGCGCGGTAGTGGAGGCATAATCAACCGTTAGCTTATTTGTAGACGAGTTGTAGAGAAACGCCGCCTCTGAAGCGAGCGTATCTGCCGCAGTAGTATAAAGAATGGTGTTTGAACCGCCAAAAGTTGAAAGTCCCGTGCCGCCATTTGCAACAGAAAGGTCGGCGCCAGACCATTGGGCGTTGTTTACCGATGCGCAGGTTGTCGCTCCGAGAACACTGATAGCGGTTACGAATTGATTGGTGCATGCCGCCGCCCCTGCGTATTCTGCGGTGAGTCCTCCCGAACCCGTGATGATGAGTGCAGAGGTGAGCGTTGAAAATGTCGGCGGCGTGTCAAAGGTAGAAGTGTCAGTCGTAGAGGTAGCGTGAATCTTGCCTGTAACGATTCCTCGTGAGCCAACTACAGATAATGGAGCATACGGAGAGGTTGTACCTATACCAACATAATCTCTTCCATTAAAATAAATTGAAAATGCGTCTGTTGTTGAAGCCCAACCAAGCGACGCAGAACTTCCAGAAGCATCCGTCCCGCAGGAGAACACCCCATTCGTTGACTTCACATCACAGCTTGCGGCGTTCAAAGACGACACCGTGAGCGAAGTAGAGGAAGCAATCCCGACCACTTCAAGCTGTGCGGTGGGAGCGGTGAGGCCAACCCCCACCCGTCCCTGCGAATCAATCACAAAAGCGGTCGTGGTAGCCGTAAGTGTTGAAGTAGACACTCTCAAAATGTCGGCCGTAGCGTTGGAATACCCAGCGATATAGGTTCCAAGCGTGGTGGTATTCAGTTGTTGCACGGAAAGCCGCGCAGAAGGAGTAGAGGTTCCTATGCCGACATAATCCCTCCCCGTAAAGTAAATGGAAAACGCATCAGTGGTGCTTGCCCAGCCCGTGCCGCCACCTCCGCCTCCAGTAGCGTCAGAACCATCACAAAGGTCAGCACTGCCTGTTATTGCGGCGCAAGTGGATGTAGAAGCCCAGATGGGTGCAGAGCCTTGCCATGCCAACACTTGTCCAGCCGTACCATTGCCGAAGAGATTCGTCCCGAATGTACTGGTAGCTTGGAATGTCGGTACGGCAGATGCACCTGTCCCATTCACCAAAACGGTGTTTGCATTTGCTGCCGCAAGATTGATGCTGGATGCCGCGCCCAAAGCGTTAAATCCTGTGCAGGATAAAAGACCCGTACAGGTGATTGAAGTCGTGGCGACACTTGAAAGCGCGTTAGTGCCGTTTCCATACAGAAGTTGCGAGCTAGTGAAAGTTGTTTGACCAGTACCTCCATTTAAGACGGCGAGCGTTCCTGAAATAGTTGAGAGAGTCGTAGTCGCAACCCAAGCGGGTATGCCTTCTGAAAGGGCGAGAACAAATCCATTAGTTGAAACCGCAAGCTCGGAGAATGACCCCGCACTACCTCCGTAGATAAGCTCACCTGCTCCTATCGCTCCTCCTGCGAAGTTATTGAGATCTATGGTGCCTGTCCAATCGCCTGTGGCGTTTAGTGTAAGCGCACCCGCGGTATTTTGAAGTCCTGCTCCTAAAAGCGAGGTGAACGCTCCGTTAGAACCCAGCTCAAACCAAGTATCTGCGTCTATCCCAGTCGCATTAAGCCGAGGCAGGGTGGAAGTAGAGGTTGTGGTGGCGGTGAAATAGGCGGCGACTGCTTGGCCGACTACGGAGAGTTTTGCGTATGGGGAAGTGGTGCCGATACCTACATAGTCCCTGCCTGTGAAGTAAATAGAGAAGGCGTCTGTGGTGGATGCCCAGCCGGTCCCACCTCCGCCTCCGCCTGTCGCGTCCGTCCCGCAGGTTACAATGCCATCTCCGTCGGTATCCAAATTGCAATTTGCGAGGTTGTTTATCCGCAATCCGCCGCCCGTGATTTTAAGGCCGCCTGAAATGGTAGAGGTGGCAATGGTAGAAGTGGCGAAGAAAGAAGCAAACACAGGAGTGCTTGAAGCCCGCAGAGTAGATGTTCCTACGCCACTGCCGACTATTACGCCGAAAGAGGGCGTAGAGGAAGCTATAATTTGATTCTGTTTGAATACCACCTGTGCCGAAGAAAATACAGGTATCAATAAAATCAAAAGAGTTATGAGAAATCTTTTCATTTTAAGAAGCGTAATCAACTACAAATAAATCAGTAGCGTCAGAGTTGTAAACGGTTATCGTGTTTTCGCTTCTCGTCCAGCCGTTTACGGTTTCAGCATCAAGTAATTGCCCGTTTTTAAATACTCCCAAAAGTCGGCTCCAACTGGTAGAAAGTTGCGTTAGGTCAAGCGTAATATTGTTTCCTGAAACAGTCGGAGTGAGTTTTTCACGCTTTGTCGTTTCCATACCTCCGCGAAGCGCGCCGCCGAATGAAGGTTCCAGCGAAATCATCCGCTTAATCAGTTCTTCAAGATTCTTGATATGTCCCTCGTCAAACCAGCGTTCCCTTATCGGTAATAATACCAACTTTTCCTTGATTTGAAGAGGAGTGTCGGGCTGGAGTTCCTTGATTTTCGGCACTTTAGATAGGACATTGGCAGTGATTTTTGCTTCATCAGGTAGAACAATACGGGCTAAAACAGAATTTAAAATCCTATCCTCATCGGCATCTTTGCCCGGTTTCGCCAATTCTTTTACCTGTTCCCGCACCATAGCGCCGAGTTTAATTTCCCTTTCTTTCATTTGCGAATCCATCGCTTTTTGATGTTCTTTCATTTTCTCTTTCAGTATTCTGGCAACGGCAATGGCTACTTCTTCCTCGCGCTCTTTGAGCATCTCTTCCAATTCCTTCAATTTTACTTTAAGAATCTTTGCCACGGCTTTCGCTATCAACTCGTCAATTTTGGCGAGATGTTTTTCAAAATAGTCGGTGATGAAAGCCGACATTGATTTGTCTATGTCATTACTCATTGAAAAGTTTTATTATCTTCTCCATAAGAGGAACGGATTCTGTATTTTCCTGCTCATTTCCCAGTTCTTTTTTTTCTTGCTCATTTTCCAGTTCTTGAAGCGACTGTATCATTTCTTGCGGACTCAAATCCTTCATCTCTTTTGTGATTTCCTCTTTTAGCGTTTGAGCAATCTTCTCTGTCAAAATATCCCGTATGATGTTTTTAACGGAAAAGCCGAGCAACTGTTGTATTTTTTCATTGTCCATTGTGGTTTTAACTATTTTGGACACTCACTATTCCATTCATCACAAATATACGATTTTGGCGTGTTATCTATGAACACATAATAAAATGCAGTTACAAGAAGAACACAAAAGAATATATTGTAATTTCTATTTCTTTGGTACATAGGGAATATTCAATTCTTTAATAACGCCCTTCTCTCGCAACAGTGTATTCATTGCCTTTGATTTATTCCACTCTTTTTGCGTCTCCTGAATATCAGCAATCACAGGTTGAACTTTCATACCGACATTCGCAAACATCTCCTGCATAACCGTCCTTTGTTGATTCTCCTTTTCTTTTGGTTTTGCCGCCCCTTGAAAACCTCGCTGGTCACGTTCTCCACTATCACGATAGCCACCCGGTATTTCATTCGCTACTGGCGGGGGCATATAGGTCTTGGTGAGATGCCGCATAATATCGCCAAGCCGCTTCTCCATTCTATCACTTTCTTTCCAAATCTTGTTTCCAAAAAAGTCCTGATTGCGGTTCAATTCTTTCATCAAGTTAAACACAGGATTAACACTTGCGAGTGTAACCGCTTTTTCTTCTGGAAGTCCTGTTTCTCGGCTTAATTGTTTTTGAAATATTTTACCTGATGCCAAATCACCGAAAGGCAAGATGTAAGTAAGGTCGAAATACGCTGAACGACCCTGACTATCTTTAATCGGCAACTTGATATAGAAACCGTCCCGTACCCACTGCGGTTCGCTTGCCCGTTCTCGTTCGGTTTCTTTTATGTCCGACATATTCTCCAATGAGTTCTTAATCTTGCCGAATACAGAAATGCGTTGAGGATTTTTGAGAGCCGTTTCAATGGCAATAGGCGTTGCTTTGAGAGGAAAAGTAATAAATGGGTATCCCCAAATTTCAGTACGAAGCCGTCTTACGAATGGAGTAACTTGCGCGTAATTGAAAGTCGCGCTCTCCGCCACTTTCCATGCGTCCTCGTCAGAAAGTCCTTTCTTTGTTTGGTCTATAAATGCAGTTAGTTTTGCGACACTTTCTTCGCCCTGATAAAAATCACCCAGTTTCTTTTTTAACCCGCCCCACGCATTCCCAATCTTACTTCCGAAACCCTGCAAAGCGGGGTCTTCCAATAAGTTCATAAGTTCCTGTGCCGCCATACCGCCCCGCCCTCCTCCAACCGCTTGCGCTCGCTTCCAGTATTCACCTCCATTTTTTATCTCCTTTACCGCCTCTATATACTTGTCCACTCGCCACGGCCCCAAACCAAGTTTCCACCAGTTCAGTATCATATTGCTGACAATATTCCGAGCGTGCGTTGCGGGATTAAAAAGTATTTTCATCACCTTGAACTCTCCTACCAATTTAGAACCGAACTTAAAAGAATTAGGACTGCGAATATCCTCTATGAGTTTGTAGATTGGTTCAGGCACATATTTGCCCGCAAGTCCCGCAAGGCGTAAGTCGTCAAGGTTTTGCAAGAGTCCTTCTTTCGCAAAACGCGCTTCATTGATATTCTTTTCAAGTGTACGAAAACTATCATTGATACTACGCTTATCAATTTCGGAGAGGGTCTTACTCTTTGCGAGTATCTGTTCAATCTCTCTTTGCAGTCCCACCACTTTTCCTATTCGTGCAGAAGCGGCGAGTTCGTCTTGTCTAGCAAGTAAATCGTCAAACTTTGTCTTCAAAAAATCCACCGCTTCGGTCAGTTTTTCTGGACTCGTGACGTTTTTTACTTTGGTCAAGAAAGCCCCCTGTTCCTCTGTCGGGAAGTTGTTTTTGATTATAGTAATCAAGTCCGACTGTGCGTTTCCAATCTCTTTTTTAGCAATCGCAACTCCCGCCTTGAATCCTTTATTAAAGTTCTGTATTTTTTGTCGCAAAAGCGTCAATTCCTTAATGGTAACTGTGATAGCTTTCGGCATAGCCCCTTCCATTATTCGGGTTTTCAAAGGAGCGTTAGGGTCGCGGATAATTGGCGTATCCCCTGCTTTACCAGTATCTTTCACCAAATCGCTTTCAGCTTGCCGTGCCTTTACAGCCGCATCAAACTCTGGCGTACCTTTCGCCAACTTCGTAATGTCTTTTGTCTCCGCCGCTTTGTAAGGGTTTTTAACTGTTTCAAAAAACTGTTCCATTGACTTAAATCCGTTGCGTTCAAGGTCGCCATTGATGAAGAACTTTTCAAGTTCAATACCTTCTTTTGTTTTTTGGAGTTCCTCAAAGGTCTTAAACTTCTTTACCGAGTTTGCAATAGGTTGCAGTTTTTCGGGGATAATACCGAGCTTTCGTCCCGTTTCAACTGTCTTCGTTATATCAGTCGGTTCGTTAAAAAACTTATACAACTCCTCCCCCTGCTTTCTAGCAAGTTCGCCAAACTGATTTTCAAGTCGCGTTATGTCCGCAAGTGTTGTTTTGTCTGCCTTAAAAGTAGCTTTAAGTCCGATAAGAAGCGGTTTTATTTTGTCATTTATTCCTTTCACATTTCCCAGTATCTCCGCCTGTTTTCCTGCTGTTGTAATGAGCCGACTTGTTTTCGGCAACTGCTTAAATCCTTCCTGCGCAACTTCGCTTCCGACAAGTTTAGCCGTCTTGTTAAAAAGTGTTGCATTTTCAATATCCCGTATCAGGCCTGCCGAAGTGCGAAACAAAAGATAGGCGGGATTTTCTATCTGTCCCAATTCTTTCATCTGTTCGGGAGTCAAACCCTCAACGCGGGATTTTATACCCTCCACTTTGAGTTTCTTTGAACCGAACAATGCTTCCTTTTTCGCGAGTTCGTATTCCTCGTAAGTATTTTTAATATACTGCCCGAGATTTTCTTCATACTTTTCTTTCCCGAGCAAACCGACATCAACCGCCTGTTTTCCCAAGTCGTCTATCTTATTCCACGCACCTTCAACTTTTGTGAAGTCATCAGGCGAGAGTCGTCCGCGCAATTCGTCCAAAGGAACGCGAGCGATACGCCCTGTTTCATCTCTTGTTAGTATCTTTCCTGCCGTACCGTCTGAAAGTTCTGTAAGTCCGTGTACCAATACGTCTAACCCTTGTAAAGCGACGTTGATATTTTTCACTGATTTATCGTGTATTTCGCTCCAGCGAGGGTCAACTCCAAAATGGTACGCAAACTTATCGGCAAAGTATTTTCCTGCTTTCATTCCTCCTTCAAGTTGAATAACCTGCTTTGCCTTTCCCCCTGTCTCAATGGTCTTTTCTACCATTTTTCCAATACTCGCTTTTTTAATCGCTTGTACCACCTTAATCGCGCTCGGTATCTTCTTAAACAAAGTCCACGGAGCAATATAAGTAAGCGGGTCAACGGCAATATCCAAAGCGATACCAACAATCACACCGCTTAAACCGATAGAGCCGAGCGCGTCTTGGTCGCTAAAACTCTGCCGTGTTTTTACGCCCTCCGAGAAACTCTTGCCTTTGAGCATACCAACTACACCATAATCAAGCACATTCACACCGTCTATGACATCCGAAATAAAACCGCCAGAAAAAGCTCCTTTTGGCTTTTCTCCCTCGTATAAAGCATTTATACGAGCAACATCTTTTTCAAGACCCGCGCTTACTCCAAGCGAAGAAAGTCCCTCTGAAGTATTAAGCGGGTTCTTTTTTCGTATTGGCGCGGGAGGAACAATTTTACCTAATGGTTGCTGTAATCTCTGCTCCATTTGTTTGGGTGAAAGAGCCATTATTCTTGAAAGAGATTATTGAAAAAAGAAAACGGTTCAGGTGGTTTGTAACCCTCAAACGCTTCAGAAATTGTTGGTACTTTCTCTTTGTCTTGAATTGGCTCTGTCTTTTTCTTTGTAAATAAATCCTTTATAAAACCGAACAATCCTCCCGCTTTTTGCGTTTCTTCAGGAGTTGTTGTGGCGGAAGGCGAAAGTGTACTTGCTAGATACCTTAATCCTCCAATATCATCCTCGCTGAAAGTCATTGCTTGTACGCCAAGATCATTAAGTGTAAGCTGTACCGATTGTTCTGGTGAAGCCCCAGCATCAATGTGTCCCTGTAAAGCAGGCCGATACCCTTCCATACGCAAAGAATGTATATAATAATCCGTTACTTTCCCGCTTCCCCCCAGCACTGTTCTACTACTCGGAATAATCGCCCCACTTGCATCTTTTTTATACTGCACCGTCTGCCCGTTCTCATCCGTGATGTAATAATCCGCAGTCAGTTTCTCCGCCAACGGTTTCTCCGCCAACCCTTTCTCCGCCAACCGTGCGTTCGCCTCATCGCCCGTTTGAGCGGAGATGATGTAATTGTAAGCGTCTTTATCCGCGCCGTTTTTCAATGCCAAATCCGCCGCGTTCTGTATACGCTTCAAATCGTTTTTCTGCTCGTTAATCGCGAGTTCAAGGAGTTTGCGCTGGTCTGCCCGATTTTCCCGCGTAAGCTCACGTTCGGTCTCGGCCTTCTCCCTGAAAATTGCCAATTCAGTCGCGCGCAAATCACGAAGCAAATCTTTATTCGTTTCAATCTCGTATTTTGCAAACTCCAGCTTCGCCGCCCTATCCTGAAGCATCGCGTCCGAAAACAAACCGACAAACCGCAAACTCTGATTTATATTCTCTTGCGCTATTCCTTTCTGTTCCATAAGAGAGCGCAATACTTCAAGCGGTTTTTGCGTTTCTTTTAATACAAGACGGTTATACTGCGCCTCCGAAATGCCGACATCTTGCAAAGTAAGTTTGATACTTTCGGGGATTTTACGAAGAAGATTTTGTTGGTCTAAAATAAGCTGATTATATTGTTTAACTAATCCTTGTTCTTCGGTTACGCCAAACTTCGTAAACAAGTCGCTTAAAATCTGTGTCGCACCTCCCGTAGAAAGTCCCGCTTTAAGATTCTCAAGCTGGGTATTTATTTTATTTTCCAACGCCGTAATCTGCACACTGGAACCGAGAGCTTCGGGGGAAACTATGGATGACGGAGTTTGCGTGCTTTGCACAATTTGTCCCGTCCGCAAATCCACAATGCCTTTCGGCGTTCTGCCAAAAGTCGTACCACCCGCCGAGAGACCCGATACCACATCCTGAAACTCTTTCTGCTGTGCATTGTTCAATCCTTCAAGCGTTCCGCCTGAAAGCGTGAGATTCGCTTTTGGAACGAGCGTAGTGCTTTTAACCGCCTTGCCAAGCGATGAAAGATTGGTAAGCGGCTGAATCGCGCCTTGTCTGCCAAAATAACCCTGTACATCAGCGATATTAAAATCCTGTTGCGGGATAGCGTTGTAATCTATTCCCTCCGCTTTAAGTACCTGCTGACCGAGAGCTTGCCGCTCTACGGGAGTAAGATGACTGTAGGTAGGTTTCTCCGTTGTCGGCGTGAAAAGTTGCTGTCCGAGCACCTCCAGGTCAGTGCCGAACAACTGGTTGCCTTCACGAAAGAAAATCGCGCCTGTTGGAGCATAAGCAGGACGAAATGCCTCACCCGCGCTTGGTATGCGAATGGTATAACTATTGTTTGTGCCTTCATTCTGACCGACAAGTTCTGCCATTTATATAGTTAATTAACCTATGCTAAAATGTGCCGCTTCTCCTGTTGTTTCACGATCCGCCGCCAACCACGCCTCTCGCAAATCTCTTTCCCAAATCTTGTACTGTTGTTCTGCTTCATCAAAGAGTTCAAGCCGCAGATACGCCTTATGAGCCGCATAGTGAAGCATCGCTTGGTCTGCTTCATCGGGAAGAAGGGTCGTGTCGCCTGCAGCAGAAAGAAGCGTAATTCTGCGATAGTAATGCAAATCAATAATATCGTCTTGACGATAAAGGATATCGGAAGCCGATTTTGCCGCATCCAATCGCGCCGTTATCGTAGTAGCCGAACTGCTGACAGAAGATACCATTGTAAATTCATCCGTTCCCGAAACAGAATCTATCCATATTTCGTCATGCTGTGAAAGTCCGCTGACGGTATCAAGTTCTATGGTTACGGCATTTCCCGCACTTTCAGCATTTGAGAGTGTATAAGCCGTGGAAGCGGCAGAAGGAATGTTGTACAAAATAATATCATTCTGCTGTTGGTCTATGAAGAATCCGAAATTGGTACGCTTCAAAAACTCCAATTCAACGGAACGAAGAGTTGTGTTATCCAATTTAATCGTTCGCGCTTTCCTGAAATCGGACGGAAGCGAATAGCGGTCAAGATTGGCGACTTTAACAATGCCTCTGCGATAGAGAAGCGTAGGCCAATCGTATTTATACGCTGTTTTCTTGTATCCCTCGTTAATGTCATTCAATTCGTTTGAGGAATCAATGTAACTGTCTCCGCTGTTTATGGAAAGCATCGCCTCCAAATCATCGCGGAGTTCCGACAAAAGGCGTAAGCCCAAGGGAGATGCCATGTTATTCGCGTGAACCAATAATAATAATCCGACTACCGCTTGGATATGTCGCCGCTCCCGAACTTGTAAGCGACACCGAAGAAATAAATGCGTCGGAATTCACCCAAGACGCGAACAGTTCGTATGAACTGATAGCCGTTCCCGCCGAAGTGATGCGATTGACCGTATGAATGAATGCGGGCTTTACGAGCGTTGAAAGATTGTTTGCGATTTCAATGATTGAAAAGAAGCCGAGAGCCGAGTTCGCGCCGTTTCGCAAATCAATTTGTCCCTGCGATACGCCTGTCGTTGTCGTGTAATTGTTTCCGCTGTCCGCATTGAATCTTAAATAATCGTCCGAACTTCCGCTTTTTGCGCTGCACGATATAAGAATCCGCAGAAACCGCTTTGGCGGAATATTTATCGAGAATGTCGTCTGTGCCGAAGCCAATATATTCTTTCCTATTTCCTGCATATCCAAAGAACGCAAACGCTCACTATCAAGCCCCGTATGTTGATGCTGGCGGAGATTTTGTTCAAGTCGTGCTATGCGGTTTTCCAATGAATCAGGCATAATTATACGGGCAAATTCTTAAAATCTATAATTAAATTTTCCAATCGGGGAGAAGTTTCACTACCGCGAAACTCTATAAGAAATTGAATCCACTCACTTCGTATCGTAGAAATAAACCGCGCGTTTTGCAGTTGCACATTCGCAATCGTCCCCAAATCTATGAACCGCAAATAACGCACCCGCGAGGTGGAGGTAGAAGCATACAGACTGCGGTCAATCGTAACCGTGCCGCCCGAATACGCCGTGATTCTCGCGATTGCCCCCGCGTTTTCTCCCGCTATCACTTCAACGAAATCCCCTGCCGCTATATCCCCGTTTGCCGCCGTGAATGTTGAAGATGAAAGCCAAGTAACTGTCTCATAAGCGGGAAGCTCATTAGAATCTATCGCTCGCATCGCAATCCGTAAACGGTCATCGGCATTGTCCATTCTGCGAAGAATCGGGAAAATGAAACGCCAATACGCGCGAACATTCTGCGCCTTAATCTTTGAAGTAATAAAATATCCCTGATTAGATGTTCCTTCCTCATCGGAAGAGAAAATACCGTAACGAGTAGTCCCTGAATATGCCGTATAAACCTGCGCTCCCGCCAGATACAATCCTTGCCCCACGGTTGTCTGTTTCAACGCCCCAACCTCCGCGAGTTCATACTGAGCGTAATCGCGCGTGGTTGTGTTCCGAACCGAACCAGTGTTATACAAATTGTAGTTAGTAAGGTCAAAGTTCCAAAAACCTGTTGAAAGACGAAAATTTGAAATTACGCCAAAATTAACAAGCATCTTTACTGCATTCTCTGATACCGACACGCCGTTCGGGTGAATCGCCGTGATGCTTTGTTGCGCTTCTACGGTAGGAAATTGCTGTTTTGTTTCAAATCCGCTTCCGTTAAACCGCTTAATAACTCCTTTTTTCGTTACGATGTATACGCTATCAGCAACCCAGCCGCACAATACTTCCGTGTCTCCAATAGGATAACGAGTAAGATAGGTATCGGAGTTTGCGCCTTCTTGAATAACATACACGAACGCTTCGCCGCCTCCTATCTGCGCTCCTCCGACAAAAGAGAGTTCTTGAAACGGAAGTATGAACTCTGCTCTAAATCCAACGGGAAGCGTCTGCGGAGTCTTGACAAGAGTGCCATCCCAAATCTGAATCAACCTACCATCAGTTATCTGCAAAGCTCCCGCTTGAATGGCGAATCGGTGCGGGTTAGCGGTAAGAGCCGCCTGTCCAAGCGTTCCCTGCCACCAACTCGTAGTCCAAGTTCCAGCTGAAAGACGAGAGAGGTCTGTTGAAGCCGGCGCGATTAAAGCTCCCGCGAAATCAATCAAATCATACAAAGGAGCAGAAGGAGTGGATGCAATCGCATCTTCCGCCCACCCCGTTTCGGGATTTATTCCGCTTGTCTTAAAAAGCCGTCCCGCGTTCGCCCACCATCTGTCCGTATTGTCCGCAGAAGAGCGCACGAAAGCGACAGGAGTTGTAAGATTGCCGAATCCCCCCTCTGAACTATCAACGATGTCGGAATACGAGTCCGCCAATCCCACTTTCCCTTTGTTTCGTTCCAAATCTAATCCTCGTCCACTAAAAATCTCCCCCGAAGATTCGCCCGGAAATACGCCGCGAAAAATTCCTTTTTGAGGGATAGTCAAGCGAGACATATCATTGATTAAGACAATAAGCAGTGGTAGTTAAAGTTGCCGTAACACTATCAATAGTATCCAGTGTCGTTGTCCACGCATCGCCTGCTGTGGAATATGTCGTCCGATTGAAATTATCTACGTTGAAAGAACCCGCGATGTCATTTGGATTATAGCCGCCTGAAATTGCAATATCGCCACTCAAACAAATCGCAGTCGCGGTTACTTTTTCATTAACGCCATTCACACTCGATTGCCCCGCTGAAGTGGTCGCATAAATAGGCAAAGTCGCTGTATTGGAAACAATAAGCGCGGAAGTTGATGCCGTCCCCGAAACAGTTGTTGCGGTGGAAGAAGCATACGGAAAGGTACTGATTGATGAAGTGGTGGCGGTGAAATATGCTCCGACAATCTGCCCGACCACCGAGAGGGGCGCATAAGGAGAAGTGGTGGAAACACCCAATTTACCTCCGCTTAAGACAAAGCCGTCCGTATCAGTCAGTCCCGTCGCCCCGCTATTGGTATGCGGGATTCTATTGGCGGTAAAACTTGCCGGGTCGGTATCGCTTAATCCAAGATAGGTCGTGGCGCTTGAAACCCAAGAAAGTGTCCCGCTTCCGTTTGTTTGAAGAATTTGCGCGGTGCTACCGTCTGTTTGAGGCCACGAGTATTGCACACCTCCTGAAAAACGGGTTGTGGACGCTATCAACGTTGAGGTGGCCTGCAAAACGCCAGTCGTTGTCGTCCCGCTCACCATTAAATTGCCTTGCACGCTTAAAGTCGCGCGAGGAGTGGTTGAACCAATACCGAGCAATCCGCCTGATACGGTGAGCGTTGATGTACTATTGCTTCCGCCGATATTTAAATCGCCGCCTGAAAGCGAAATATCGCCGCTTACAGAGATGTTACCGCCGACTACAGAGAGTTTATCGGCGGGATTCGCCGTTCCTATGCCGACAGAATCCCCCGCCGTGTTGAGACGCACGATAGAACCGTCATCAGTCCACCCTGCAGTTGATGTACCTTCTACTGTTGAGGAAGGCGGCGCGAGATATCCAAGACGAATATCTCTTTCTAAATAAGAAAGTAGAGTCCGATTTTGTTTCGCGGTGCCTTTATAGACATCGCTATAACCCGCGCCCTCGTAGATAAGAGCGCGTTCGCTGATTGAAGGCAAATGTCCTCCAAAAAACTCCCAAAGAGTATCTACGGCAAGAGCAAAAGAGAAGGTAAGGAAACTACTCACTAATGCCGATATGAATATTGTTTTTTTCATATCTCATAGCAGTTATCTAGTGAATATTTCCTTTGTAATTCCTTGAATCCACACCGCCCCGTTAGTTGAAGAAGCCACTGTGCCTGTTGTTACATTATTCATATAAAGAACAACGCGGGTATAATCGGTTGAAACGCGAGGGATATTCATATGGATAGGGACAAAAGCTGTAGTTGTGCCTGTTCCACTGAATCCGAGGTCTCTACCCATACTTCCTACAACAACCGTAAGAGATGTCGTTGATGCGGCTTTGAAAGAAAATTGGCCGGGGATTTGTGCGACTTCATAGGTAGTGGAAGCCATATCCACAAACGGCGAAACATCCAAGAACCAATCTTTGTTGTTCAAAGAGCGTTCTATGTGCCCGCGAAGAGTGCTTACTGTGGAAGAAGCGGCAAAAATCAAATTAACTGAAAAAGCGTCAATTTTGCTTGTGTTACATTCAATCGTTGTCGTTCCTGTGCCGCCAGTCATAAAGGAGAGCGAGGTCGTGGCAACCTTGCCGTCAATAAAACAGCCCGTGCCGGGGAATTGTCCCGCAAATACTTCTCTTATTTTGACTGAAGTCAAAGATAAGCCGATTACTACGCCTAGAATAAAAATAGCGCAGAAGAGGAATGTTTTAATCTTCAATATCATTTTTGTTGCTGATGTCTTCATCTTGTCCCAATCCTTCAGGGAATCGTAATTGTTCAGGGATAGGAAGCGCGTTAATGGCATCCGATATCTCCGAAGCGTCAATGGATTCGTCTGCGAGCCACTCGGTAATTTTATCGTTATCAATTCCGCGCAACTTTGCGAGAGGAATAAGACGCTTGCGGGGAATTATCGCGTGATTGACTTGAAATCGTTTTACCTCCGCCAGCTTTTTTCCTTCTTCAAGCCAATCCCTCTTTGTTCCTCCTCCTAAAGGCGGTATTCCATTTCCGTTTGGATTGCCGAATCTATCCGCTTTCGGCATATTTATCGGCGATGGAGGATAGACAACAGAGAGCAAATATTCTCCCGCCTTATCCCAAATCCACGATGTTCCTCTTGGAATGCTAAACGAGTATCCTTCAAAAGAACGAAATAAGATATTTTTATCAGCGATATTTTTAACAAACATATTTTAAGCGGTGATTTAAGTTGCCCGCTGACAACTCCACTAATAAATTATTTTACGACCACGAGATACTTATATTCTTTTTTGAGTTCCCTTGCGGCCGTTTCGCTCACTTCAAGCGGAGTATTCGCCTTGAGATTGATTACCTCGCCGCTTTTAAGTGTAAAAGTGCGGTCTGCAGTATCCATTAACTTTACTGTTTTTCCTGCCATAATTAGATGATTATTTTGATTGTTAATAACGACCTTTATAGTATACCACTATGGAGTAGTAGGCATAACAGGTTAAGTCAAACCTACTACTCCATAGACCCGTTATTTTAATTGACCTATGGTTCTCGACTTCCCCATTCATAAGATGAGAAAGTGAGTTGAGATATTACTGATACAACTGATGACAGTCTATCCCGAAATCAAAGTCCCACCTGCTGAAATAAGTTGATGACGCTTCCGTATTCGTAATGTCAGCAAAGGTAGCGACAATTGACTCACCGCCTTGTAAAACGAACTTTTGGCCAACTGTTGAAAGCGAAAACAACAGACTTCCGCTCGTTGTTGTCGCAACCGTAGTGGAACTCAAGAGATTTGTCCTTGCCGAAGTCGCGCTTGTTGAAGTTCCAATACTCACTTGCAGTGAAGGAGCGAAATTATTCGCCTTCGCATTTAGAGAACCAGAATTGTTAAAGCATACCTCTGGGCCGAACCTATTGGTATAAATCGCCACAGCCGTTCCTGTCGCGGTGACCGAAAACCGGCCGCCCGCGACTGTCCCGTCATAGGACGATTTTATCGTAGTGGTCGCCGCCAGTGTACTTGATGCGGTGGCAAAAAGATTCTCCGCTTCAAGCGTGTCCACATTCGTCGTACCGCTTAATTGGGGGACAAGGACTTCCTTGACGGTAATTTCTTTCCCTGCTTTGGATATCGCAACACCAAGCGCAAGCACCGCTATCAGTGTTGCAATGACTCCAAAATACTTTAATTTTGAATCCATTTTCTTTGGTGTTAATTGCTAATGATGCTGCGGCTATCCTGAATACGAGCTGTTGTCCCCTAAACTTCCCCATGTGCCCCGATAATCATAACTGCACACTCCAAGGTCTATCGTCAAGTCAAAGAGACGAGACTTCGTATCCTTATCTTTGAGAAAGTCCAGTTCAGGCGCGCCGTTTCCGACAACGACCGCAAGTTTTGCCCAGCCTTCCGCAACCAAGAACCATTGAGTATTGCTTCCGACACTTGCTCCCGATACCCCTGAAGAAAGAAGAGTGGATGACATCACTTTCACAGCCCCACCGCCATAAATGTTAGTATCGTTATTCGCCGTTCCCGAACGAAGATTTGAACCAGTGATTATCTGCGCCGTCTTATCAAGGTCAATCGGCACGACAAGCCAGAGTTGTCCCGCGCCAGTCATCCGCTCGCCGTTATCCTGCAACTGCTTGTAAAGCGCAATGCGGGCAGTTTCAAGATTGGTCTCCGTAAGCGGAATTGAAGTCGGTGAAGTATTGCTCTGTGCCGTTCCACCGTCCGCCCTAGGGTGTGAAGCCGAAAAAGGCGGAGCCGCATCGCCGTACTGCACAACTTTCACTCCCGCCGTTATGCCGCTACCATCCGTAAATCCCCGATTGAAGATTTGCGCCGCCGCGTGAGCAAGCGTAGAGCGAAACGCAACCATAAGGTCGTTGCTCTCGCTGAATGTTCCTTCAAACGAACGATAGATGAATGTTTGACGAGTAATTGTAAGCCGAGTGCTATACGGTTCAAGCGCAACATCGGTATTGTACAGCTTGTACCGATTTCCGTCTGGAATTACCGACCCGTCCGAGTGGCGAGTGAGCCGCCCCGTTCCAGTTTTACCCGAAAAATGGGACACTTGGTCGCCCGAACGAATCGTCTTAACTACTGGAGAGAAACCACTGACATCGGTGAAGTCGCCTTGATTGAAGAACTCAAGAAACGGCGCACCAACACCTTTGATAACTGCTCCCCATGTTGAGATTGTTTCCGTAGCCATAAATGATAGAAACTAAAGTTAATAATTAGGAAGCAGTTTGCTGAAAAGTAAAATCAATAATTTCAATTCGTTTTCTTGAGTTACAGGACTGACAAAGTGGTTGGATATTTCTTATATAATCACTACCACCTCGTAAGATTGGAATAATATGGTCTCTTGTGAGTTTTATTTCAGGCTCACTTTGTTTGCAACAAAGACACATATAACGATACTTCATTTTCAATGCTTCCCATTCAATCCAAGTATGGAAACCTCCATTACCCGCCTGTGTCGCTCTCCTTTTTGAACTTGAAGCATTATGTCTTCCTCTCCTAGTTTCCTTCCCTCCTTTCCAATTATGATTTTTTTCTCCAACAACTGCTTGACTTATTTGAAGACATTTTTTCCCTTTATTCCATGCTACTTGAACACCTTTCAAATCTTTATTCCACGCAAAAGTTCCTTTTTTCCATTGATTACCAATCATATCAGGCCGTTTTTTGCCAAGATGAGATAATCTCATTCTTTCTTTCGTTACTTCAGAATGTTTGTGTCCAAGCATTGACATAAAGAATACATTATGTCCTACGAAGCAGTTTGCTGACCTCTTACAAAACCTTCGACCAAGACTACCAAACCTCGCGTGGTATCCGCAGGGTCGGGGCCAAGACATGCCCAACCAAGATGCGCTGAAACCGTCGCGCTAATCGTTGATTCGGTAAGCTGTCCTGCACTTGTTCCCGTACCTCCTTCAATCTGCCGCCCATATCCGAATGCCGCAGTGGTATGAATTGCCGCAGAAAGTGGAGCAGACCATACCGCAAATGGAGTAATATCCACGAGCGCGTATATCTGTGCCACTGTCTCATTATCTGCCGCTACCGTAACTGTCCCCGTCGTTCCCGCATCAGGGTCTACTACTGCGCCATTTGCGCGTCCGAATCCAACGCAAACACCAAGGATTTTATCCCCTGCGGCGTTATATCTGCGTACCACGATACCGTTTCCCGAACTTTCTGTCGTAACTGAAAGCACATCTCCGACTGCTACTACAGCGGAATTATCAATAATGGTGCTCTTGAATATATGACCAGCTCGGTCAGGGCCTCCAATGATTATGGTGGGCGTAGAAAGAGGCGATGAAGCTCTGATAAAAGCCATAAATAATAAATACTAAATTGATAAAATTATTCTCCTATGTTACGCATCTGCCGTTCAATCCAATCTTTATGATTTTCCAGTATTTTTGCGTAATCTTCCTCTGATTTGACTCTCCCTTGCTTGATAAGCCCCTGTGCGATTTTCTTTTCATCGTCTGAAAGTTCATCCTTGCTTTTGCCTGTTCGTACGGAAAACCCGCCTCCGCGAAACTCTCCGCCGCGATTCAACGCTTCATCCGCAATCCGCTTCGCTTCCTTCTCCGCCGCTTCGGGGTGTGCCGCTAGGAATCCGCGCCGTATCGCCTGTTTAGGCGAAAACCCCTGTTCCATAAGAGTATCCGCAAGCGGTCTGATATTGTCCCACGACTTCTCAAAATCGGGATATTCACTAATCATATCGGCAACCGCGTCCCGCAACTGTGAACGCTTTTCCGCCTTGCGTTCACTTTCAAGCCGTTCAATGCGACTCTCAACATCCCCGCCGTCTTTCTCTTTCAAGAACTTTTTGACGGTTTCGGGGTCTTTAAGCACCGCATCCAACAGTTCGGCATGCGTCTCGTAAATCTTGGCTTTTTCATTACGGTCATCGTATGCCTCTTTCTTGACGACAATCTTCTTATTCTTGTCGGTTCCATCAAGGAGCTTATCCGCTTTCGCCTTTTTTTCCTCCTCTTCTTCTTTTAAGTCGGCTTCCGACTTTTGAGAGTTGAGCTCTTCCTCTTCTCGTTTTTTAAGCTCTGCGGCTTCCCGTTCCGCCTTTTCTTCTTCCGTTTCCATATTCTAAGCCGATTTTATGAGTACGGCTACCTCAAAAAATTGATAATAAAAACGCCAAACGAACTGCTCGTCTGGCTTTTTCTTTCGTCTATTCAGTTGTTAAGGACAACTATAAAAGACAAGTATTCATTTTGTCAACTATCCCTACTGTTGATAACTCACGCTAGGGGAATGGCAAGCGAACCAGACGAGGGATTCACTTGCCCGCGCGCCCCCTATCGGGAACTATCTTGGCATTCCTTACAGAATTGCCCACGACGAAGTATCTGACCGATAGAGGCATAAATCCTATTCGTACATATCGCATTTAGACATTTGCGAGATATGCGTCCCCTTGGCGGCTTCACTTCGCCAGTCTTGAAATCTATCCTTGACCTTCTTTCGTGAGTCACTGCCATTATAGTTTTGTTTTTAGAAAATTAGCAAACGATTTTCGCGCCTCCAATTCTTTTTTCTCTTTTGCAATCTGCGTATCAAGTATCTCGCTTCCCATTTCGTCTTTCAATCGCTGTTTTCCTGATGGCGTTGCAAGATATTCCAATTTCAACTCCAAATCCGCAATCTGCGCCAATGTATTTGCGTATTTCTCCCAAAAAAATCTATCCTCCACTTCTTTTTCAACATCACTGGCTGTTTTTTTCTTTCTCATTTTTCTGTTCTACCCTTCCTGATAATTTCTTCCAATATCTCGTAAAACCGCGCAATTCTTTCAGTTCCGTAACCGCTTTTCCTTCTTCTCGTTCCGTACCCGCCAATAAATTATATGCCAATTTGATGATGTATCGCTCGGTCATCTCCTTAAACGCCTTCCATTCGGAGCGTTCGGAGAGTTTTTGAAGAAGTTTACTTTCTTCTTCGGTTGTCGTAAAATCTTTGTCTAATTCGGAGAACATCTTTCGTTCATAAATAATTTGATAATAGCAATTCGCTCCTCAAGAAACCGCGCGTGTTGCTGATAGAGGCCAAGTTCCCGCTCCGCCTGTTCTTTTCCCATGTGCGTGGGGTCGGCGGCTTCTTTCGCCCTCGCCCATTCATTAACGCGAGTCATCGCCAATTCTTTCTCGGAATCTCGTATCACTTGCTCCAATAACTCCGAAAGCGGAGTGGCAAAATGATATTCCTCTTTTTGCGGATGGCGTTTTTGTTGTCTCGTCTCGTTCATAGTTGAGGCGTTGTTTGGTTAATTGTAGTGGAAGATTGTCTTGGTTGCAACCCTCCTACTTGCGAAACGGCTGACGGTTCAACGGGAGCCGTCTTTTTCTCCTGCATCTGCAATGATTTCAAATGTTGCATATCCAATTTCAAATGTTCCAAAAGCAAAACTCGTTCTGCGTCTTCAATCTCCACATCACCGTCCAAAAGCTCGTTGTGCTTCAAGATATGTTCCTCGTTCAGAAACTCAATAGGCGTGCCTTCGGGAAGCGTCTCAACCATAATCTTCGCAGTCTCCTTGTTTGCAAACAACTGATGTTCGCTTTCTGCCATTCGGATTGACGATGAGAGGCGGTTTTCTTGAAGGTCGGCAATGTTTGAACCGAGCGCTTCAACATACTTTTCATACACTTTCTTCAACGAAATATCTATAATCCCCGCCTGCACAAACGGCACGGAATCACGAAGGATCTGGCTCCACAGCGTAACCAGTTGCGCCTGTGTCATCGGCATAAGAAGCTGTAAATCCAAATCCATATCCACTTCGCTCTCAAAGAAATTGGGCGATACCGTTTTCTTGATATAAGTATTTCCCGTGCGAACTTTGAACTCTTTGAAGCGGGCTTTGAGAATACGAGTTCCCTTATCCCCTTTGACTTTGCTCTCGCGCGAAAGCGGAGAAGAAAAGTATTGCTTACATAACGAGAACTTCAACTTGATTTCACCGTGCAGAAGCGCGTTACGATACAAGAATGAAAACTCACGAAGCCGCTTCAATGCCGCTTCTCGGATAAACGATACCTCGGTGGCAGTAAGCGTCTGTCCGCTGGATTCTATTCCCAGTATGCGTTCATCCACGCCCACCGCGCGCTTGTACGCCATTTCATGCCTGTCCTGAATGGCGAGGTCGCTGTTAGTAATTCCCGGGATATTAAATTGCTTTGGCACGCCGCCTTTGGTGCGGATAATGGAAAGAGGTTTGAGCGCGAGTTGTTTCTGGTCTATCTCATCGTTCACATCCGAGAATGCGGGAGAAAATAGTGATATTTTCTGCCTATCCGACATCATTTCTCTGAACTTCTTCAACGCTTCCGTTTCCGAGAGTCCGATTTCAATGATGCCCGCCGCATAGAACTCATCTTTTGAATACGGAGAATACGGAATATGCGTAAATGGAATCCGCTTATGAATGTAAGGAATCGGTTTAGAATCTGCTTTCGTATCCACTCGCGCGGGATAACCGTTAATCAGAATCTCGTATGAATCTAACGCGCCGCTTGGAGACATCATTCCGTGATTCCAATAGTGCAAAATTTCAACATACTCATCACTCCACTCAAATCCAGGAGCGAAGAAATGATATTGGCTCGCTCCTTCAAATTCTGTCCCTCGCAATCCCTTGCCGTCTGTCTCCGCTATTTGCGTAGTCGCCTGCGCTTTCACTTTTGAAAGCAGGCCGGTTGTTTCTTCGATTTCCTTAAAGTTCACAAGATTGCCATATACTTCTTCCGCCTCATCGCGTCCCATTACTTCTATCTCAATCAAATCGCGGTAATCGTTAAATCTCGCGAGGTCGTCCACTAAGATAAGATACGGCGACACACGGAATGTTTTGGGGTCATCAAACTCATTGACGGTCTTTTTATTCCATTTGAACGAATCGTCTTTAGGATTGTATTTTTCAATCTCCCAAATCGTGCGCGGCTTCTTGCAATAAATAGTTTTGAGAAATCCGTTCCCGAGCTTAAATGCGTCCAAGCGGGCAAAATAAAGTTCCAAATCAAGATTGCCTTTCTCGCTTATATCCGAATACAAATCGCGGAGGTCTTCGGCTTTGGATGACGGGTCATCCTTATGGCGGATAATGGTCGGAATGACTTTGCCATCCACAAAAGCGGACTGCGCCGTCTTTATGGTCGCAAAAGCCCATGTATCGGGAAGCGTGGAGCGCCATTCATCTTCGCCTTTCTTCTTTTCCGAGACCATCTTGTAGATTTGTTCGGCGATAGGCCAAAAACGCGCGTATGGTTCTCGCGCTTTCAGCATCTTTTCCGCTCTTTCAAGCAGATAATCTCTGCGTTTTAAGATTTTTGCGGGAATTGCCACTAAAAACTCGTCTGTTTCGCGTTATTATACAATAAATAGGATAAAAAATGCAACTGCCGATGACCTTTTCAGTAGATTCCTGTTACTTTTGCTATCTCACTGGCCGACATTTCGGAGCGTTTGACTCCTCTTATCGGCTCATTATCGCCAAGGAAGGAAAGCATAAGAGCATCAGAGCAATTATTTACGAGTATTTCATTTGCGTAATACGCATTATCCTTCTCAAGAGTTAAATTATAGACCTTTTGCGCATTTCCAACTTCGGATACCGCACTTACGACAGCAATACCGAACTTTTTTAAACCGATTTGCCATAAACTCTTTTTTACACAAAAGACATTTTCTTTTATCCGTAAAATATCTTTTACTTTTCTGAGTATTTTTCTGTTCACAAGAACGAGAACAAAAAGTAGCATCTGACATAAAACTCTCAAATTGTTTAGAGCAAAATAAACAGATACATTGTTTCTTCTTCCAGTAAAGCCACTGTTGTTTTGCGTGGTGTCTATGCCATACAATTCCCTCTTTGCTTCCATGCCACTTGCTTGCAAGAGAACGAATGGTCTTAAGATGTAAGGCATTTTTATCGCGGAATTCGCTATTCTTAAAGTTTTCTGCCAAATGTTCCCGACGATGCAAAGAAGCCTCTTTGAGTTCAAGATTTTCAAAAGCATTGTTGAAAGGATTTTTGTCTTTATGGTGTATAACAGCTCCTTTTGGGATAATTTGTCCTGTAAAAAATTCCCATACTGCGTGATGTAACGCTTTCTTTTTCCTATCTTTCTTGCCAGTTCCGAAATATCTGTCGTTGTAAAAGTATTTGCTAGTTCCCGAAAGCCAATACTTTCGTCCCTGAAAAACAAACATCTTTTTAATTTCCACAATATTCGGTTCTGCCATGTATCTATCATATCAGTTAGTGTTAAAGCGTCAAGACATACAAAACCTCTCTTTGTAAATATTCCATGCGCGCCCTTACCTGTTATCACGCTTCCATTAGAAAATGAGACAGTAGTCAATTTATTTGTCTCTACTTCCCACACTTTTATTATTTTATAAGTTCCAAATGGAGAATATACTTCTTCGCCAACTTTCAATGTCTCTATTCTCCTATTGCCTTTTGGGGTCTTTACTAAGGTTCCGGCGATGAAACAATCGGGGCTTTCAAAGCCGTAGACTGTCTTTGATTCAGATTTGCTCATTATCTGAATCTTGCCCGCTCCTGTCCGTTTATAGCGAATCGTAAGCAACTGCTTCCAATGA
>Ga0208957_1000275_pt1 | contig 44972 bp, 51 predicted proteins | sample RifOxyA1_FD_184029 | JGI IMG/M metagenome (GOLD analysis project Ga0208957, IMG submission 184029) | Groundwater microbial communities from Rifle, Colorado - Rifle Oxygen_injection A1 (SPAdes) | ecosystem: Environmental > Aquatic > Deep subsurface > Groundwater | place: Rifle, Colorado, United... | reverse complement strand
CGTGGAAATTGAGGCGTATTACCCGGATAGAGAAGCGGGAAACGCTGTACAAGACGAACTACCACGTGGCGTGGGCGTAACTACGGACGGAAGCATAAATCATAGAAATGGTTTTGAAATCCAGACGACGAAGCTGGCGGGAACGAAAGGCGAGAAAGTTTTGAAAAACATTTGCGAAATCGTGAATAGCAATGGTTGCAAGGTTGAAGCGTCTTGCGGGTTACACTTGCATATTGACGGGAAGGGAATTGTGGGAAGTGTTATTGCCCAAAAACTCTTATGGCAGTTTTATGCCGTGGTTGATGATATTCTTATGGGATTTTTGCCGAAAAGCAGGAGACAAAATAAGTTTTGCATAAGATTATTGCGGAAGGCGGGAATTGATGAGATAGGAAAATGCGGGAGTCAAGATATGCTAGAACAGTTATGGTATAAGCTGGACAATTTGCAGGAAATCCGGCAGATCAAAAACGGGAAATATCACGATACCAGATATTATGGCGTCAATTTGCATAGCTTGTTTGCTAACGGGCATTATGAGGTACGCTATCATAGCGGTACTACTAATTTTATGAAGATAAGCCAGTGGGCTAATTTGCATTTGCGGATAGCGGACGCCGTGATAAGTAAAACAGACGATATGGAAATGTTTATCAATACAGTGTTATCTATGCCCGATATGCAGGAAAAAAGAAATGCTATGTATAAGTTTTTAGAATTGAATGATGAGGAAATAAAATACTGGGAAAAACGCTGGAGTTTATTTTCACCGGTTTCAGAAAAGGGCGAGGAATTGTTAATAGCCGTTAAGAAGCAATAAAATGTGCGGAATAATATATCTTAAACGGAAAGACGGAAAGAAAGCTAATAAAAGCGTTTTGAAACGCTATCATAGGCAACGAAGTCGCGGGACAGATGGGTTCGGCTATGTAACTAACGGCGGGGACGGAAAAACACACTGGTTGAGAGTACAGAAAGAAAAGGAAATAAAAGATAAACTAGCCGATAGCGTGGCTAGTGAAATTCTTTTTCACCACAGAACGCCGACAAGTGTTCCGAACTTGCCGGAAGGCGCGCATCCGTTAAAAATAAGCCACGATATGCTGGAATATGATTATTATGTGGCGCACAACGGAATTATAAGAAATGATGAGGAACGGAAGAAAGCGCACGAAAAACTTGGTTTTGTTTATCAGACGGAAATGCAGAAACAAGTTATCACGATAGGAAAAACTTATTCTTATGAAAAGATGTGGAACGATAGCGAAGCGGTAGCGATTGACTTTGTTTTGGCTATTGAAGGAAAGGCGGATAAGGTTTTATCAAAAGGCGCGAGCGCGCTGGTTGCTTGGCGGATCGGGAAGGCAGATAAGAAATTGAAAGGAGTATTTTTTGCTAGGAACGAAGCGAACCCGCTAAAATATGCCGATACGAAAGATTTTATTGTGATAGGAAGCGAAACGGAAGGCGAGTTGATAGCCCCGCACAAGTTATTCTGGTTGAATGAGGACGGAACGCTAGGAGAACGGGAAATGCTTATAGGAAAGAAGCAGGAAACTAGGTATTGGGATACTAACGCGCTAGGATTTTTAGGCGGATACGCCGGAAGCGGGACGAAGTTAAGCGGGCTTGGTTATGACGCATACGAAAACGATGATGATGTTTATGACATTGTAGATGACGAAGATTACCAGGTATTGAAAGACGAAAGAAATGATGTACAAAAAATGATGCGCCGTGCGCTGGTAGAAAGCAATTATGAAAAAGAAGAAAGTCTAAAAGCGGAGCTTAATTTTTTGAATTATAAAATGGAACTCTACGAAAATGAAAAAAGATACAATAAGTTATGAGCCGATAGAAGAAGTTACGCCGGAGGAAATGGGAGTATTTATGAGAGTTTTGCGAAGGTTAAGCGATACGGAAAATGAAGCACTGAGAAGCGTGGCTAAAAGCCTTTTTAACCTTATGGCGCGGTACTTGTACCGATAAACTTGCAAGCGGACTTGCAAGCGGACAAAAAAAGCATAGTATAGCAGTATAGGATACTTTTTGATGTTAGTGGACGCTATCACCTAAAAAACGATAGTGGACGCTAACCGAAGAAAGCCGACATACCCAGTTATGAACGGCTTTTTTTGGTACTTGTCAATACCCCATTTTGCAGAAAAAGTCAATATAGAGGGGATATGGGATATTATATAGATAGATAGATACAGCAAGGCACGGCAACGGATTTTTAAAAATTAATATGTTATAATTAAAATATAAATATGCGGACAGTAAAAATAGCAGGCGACTGGCTACTTGTGAATTTTCCTTACGATGCGAAGGTCGTGGGGGGGGTTAAGGAAATTCCGGGAAGAGTTTACGACCCGGTCGGCAAGCTATGGAAAGTACCAATAAGATTTTTAAGCCAAGCGCGGGAGCGGTTGGCAACTTTCGGTTTCATATGGGACGAAAAGCTGATGGATATATCAAGTAGGGAAAAAATAACTTCTATTAAGTCCAAATTACCCCTGTATAATTTTCAAAAAGAGGGAGTTTTGTTCATTTTGAATAATGAGAACATATTGTTGGGCGATGAGCCGGGCCTCGGGAAAACAATCCAGGCGCTTGCCGCGATTCAGGATTTAAAATGTGAAAAAGTTTTATGGGTTACGATGAAGTCGTTGGTTTATAATGCCGAGGCGGAGATTAAAAAATGGATGCCTGAAGCAAAGATTACTATCGTGGACGGCGACAACAGAATGGAAAAATATAAAGAAGATTCCCGGTTCTATATTTTAAATTATGAAAAAGTCAGGACCGACGTAGAAGTTCTCCGGCACTTCGTCTGGGATATGCGGGTAATGGATGAAGTTACGAAGATACAGAATCCTAGGGCTAAGGTTTCTAAGGCTATGAAATTAATTAATGCCAAGAGAAATATAGCTATGACGGGTACGCCGATTTCGAACACGCCGGCCGATCTCTGGAATGTAATGGATACGATTGTCCCCGGACTGTTAGGCAGCTGGTGGCAGTTCATTGCCAGATATACCAACTTGGATTATTTCGGCCATGTGGAAAGTTATAAGAACTTGGATTTTCTGCAGAAGGTTATTGCTCCGTATTTTTTCCGGCGCCTGAAGAGAGATGTGCTGAAAGAATTGCCGGAGAGAGTGGTTGAAGATATTGTTTTTGAATTGAGCAAAACCGAACGCAAGATATATGATGCTATCAAGAAAGAAATTCTGGCTTACATCAGCCAGTTAGAATTAAGCAAGGTAGATTGGGGCACGCTGAATAATACACTTGTGAAATTAGTCAGGCTTAGGCAGTGCACCGGGCATCTTCTTTTGGTCGGCGACACGGATGAGTCCAGCAAGATGTCTGCTCTCATGGAATTGCTTGAGACTTTGCCGAAGAATACGATAGTGTTCACGCAGTTTGCGAAGATGGCTAATATTCTGCATAAGAATATCAAGGGCTCTTTGCTTATGACCGGAGATACCAAGAGTCAGGATAGGCAGTTTATAGTGGATAAATTCAACAAAGCAGGCCAAAACACGCTAGTTACGACAGAAGTCGGTGGTATGGGCTTAAACCTGCAAACAGCGTCAAATATCGTCAATTATGACTTGCCGTGGAGTATCGCTAAGTTTGAGCAGCGGATCGGACGCATCGAACGCATTGGCGCGGAGGGCGACAAGATAACTGTGTTTAATTTGATAGCTAAGGATACGGTGGATGAGCTTGTGAAAGCCACACTGGAAGGCAAAATGAAAACAGCTGAAGAGATGTTCGGAGAGATTAAGAAGATTTTGAGTTAATTTTTTTACCCCAAGTATCGGTCGTTTGCCCACTTATCTCTTAGTTTTTTAGGAGTGTTGTTCATTGGTTTCTTCTTAGGGGGGTATCTTTAATTGCTTGTAAAATCTCCATCGCTACTTGGGGGACGATAGAATTTCCGAGAGATTTGATTCGTTCAGCATCGTGTAGTTTTCTGGGTAGCCCATCAAGTATTCCAAAAGATTCGGGCAAAGTCTTTTTCCCGTCTTCTTTGCGTATTGTTCGGCTAGATTCCCATTGGGGTGTTTGTCGAATCGTTTGGCGAGTGATTTGGCTGAAAATGATGCTCTCTTGCTTCCGTCCGAAGCCGATGGGGTAAGCCACAACGAAGCATCGCTTCCTAAGGTGTGGGGCGCCCACATAAGCGGCAGAAATAATTTCCCATTCCGCATCGTACCCGATTGCGTGCAAATCTCGTAAGACAGTTCGGAGTCCTTTTTTGACGAGTGCTGGGACGTTTTCAATGACCACGAACTTGGGCTTTGTTGCCTTGATAATCCTTGCCATTTCCGTCCAGAGACCACTTCTTTTTCCCCGGATTCCTTGTTCAATAAACTCTCCTTGGGTAGTCCAGGAACGGGCGTTACTGATGTCTTGGCAGGGGAATCCTCCTGTAATAATGTCGGTTGGGTCGGTTGGACTAAAGGCTGTGATGTCACCAAAGATTTCCGCTTCCGGCCAGTGCTTTTTGAGGACGGCTTGTGCAAATGGCTCGTTATCGCAGAAGATGTGTTCGTTTTTTTCTTCATAAAATATGTTATCTATTGCTAAGGCGAATCCGCCAATTCCACTAAAGAGGTCTAGATGGTTCACTTTTGGTATGGGGTTAGGGGGTTCATAAGTTAATTTCCTTCTGAAGACGCTTGATTTTTTTCTCACGTTCCAGTTCCATCAATCTTCTCTTCGCCGCCAACGCTCCCAAGAATCCTTGAAAATCTTTTTCGTGTTCTTCTTTTGGGATATAAAGAGTTTCAAAAATATCCGGAAACATTAAATTCACATCTTTAGCGAATCTTACTATCCATGAGGCTTTATAATTATTGCCGGTTTCTTCAGCTCTAGCGTTATTGTAAGCGGCTATCTGAAATCTGTATTCGTCCCATATTCCTGAAGAGGTTTTAAAATCTCCTATGCAAAGCTCTCCGTTGATCTCGGCTTCAAAGTCTATTGTTCCGGCGTAGTCGTGAGCAAGAGAATAAATCTTCTTTTCGCTTTCCAGGAACTTTACTTTATATTCCTCAACCCATTGAAGAAAGTTATTTACAATTAATTTAAGTTTTTTGTGTTTCGGCACTTTTGGTTTCTGTCCTTTGATATAAGATTCAGCCCAAGCATGTGCTCTAGTGCCGACAGCGGCCGCGTCAGCCACGCGGATTCTATGTTGCTTCTTGGCTTCTTCAAAAAAGCCCGCCAGTTCTAACCCATCATATTTTTTATTCGGCTGAATGCACGCCGCAAGATATTCCAAGTCCAACTTTACTGCCCAGCCTATCAGCGCAGGCTTATCCAAAACGCCCGTGGCGGTTGTGCAACCTATAACTGGTTTCATTATTCCTCCGTCAACAGAAACGTAATAAAGATGCCGTTCGTGATTCATGTAAAGATGAACCCGGCCGTTGTATAAAACTATTTCTTCCATTGTATTCGTGCGTTTTTTCGTCACTTTAATTTTAATTATTCTTAGGCTCCCTTCCCCTCCCACCGCCGATGCCTCAACGGTGAGGGGGAACGGAGCCTAAGCTCCGTTAATAAACTATTCTGCCAACTCCTCTTCGGAATTGATCTCATCAGAAGCGGACATGGGGGCGTCCTTGAGATAAACTTTAATAAGTTTGAACTTATTCTTAGTGCCGGGTTTTGCTTTCCCCTCTTCCGCAAACGCCATCTTCACCAACTGGCCGAGTTTTGCTGTTTTCATTTTCTGGTCAATCACCTTACGCCCGAATACTGTCATTATCAAGCCGCTTGAAACTTGAATGTCGTAAATTTTCTGATCTTGGTTGTCTATTTTGCTTTTGACTGTGCGGATGTCCATCAGGATTCCTTCTACAGAATCGCCAACTTTTTCAAATTTCATCAATCCGCCTTGCACTTCGTCTTCGGCGCCAAATTGACTGTCGTCTTTAGTCTTTTTTGCCATTGTGATTATTCGTTATAGTCTAATAATTCTTGCTGAGGATCAACCGGAGTCTTTTCCATAAAGACTTCCTCAGCGTTTATTTCATTTACTGAATTATGCAATGAATATTTTTTAGGGCGTTTGCCTTCTGTTTTTAATATCATATCGCGTTCTAAAATTTTTAGAGCCTCTCTTATATAACTTGCCCCCAGTTTGCCGCTAAAATGTTCTACTATATCTGTAGTGGAAGAACCCGGATTATCTTGCACAAACGTTATTACCTCCGGCTTAAAATGACTTATTTTGGAATTTTTATCATCTTCCGTGTCATATAACCCGGCGTATTTAAAGTGAATGTAGTTATCGTCTTTTACAATTTTAACCTTGAATGAAGCAAGTTCTTCCTGCGCCCGCGCTTTAAACTGGTGCATGACTAGGGTTTTTTCTTCATCCAGTATCTTGATTTCCACAGCCAGTTGACAGTCCACGGAAGCCTTTATGTCCCCGGAACCGCGCATATTTTCTGCCGGGTCTTGCGGTTTAAACAGTCCCTGTTTCCTGTTATGGTGAGTAAATAGCACGGTTAAGCCTTCCTTTTGGAGTTTCTTCATCTGGTTAAACACCTTGTTCATTTCCGTAGCGGAGTTCTCGTCTGAATTATGAATACGGTTCAGAGAATCAAAGATGATGAATTTGATATTTTTTTCTTTGCATACCGCTAGAATATGGTTAATATCATCCTCATTGACTACTTTCAGGAGTTCCAGGTTATAGAAATAAATAGGCAACTTATCCAGCTTAGCCACAAGGTTTTCTTCTATCATCAGTTTAAGCCGTGACTGGATTATGCCTTCCCAATTTTCCTCATCTACTATCAGTACTCCGAAGTCGTCTTGCAAGACGTCAAATTCTTCAAAAACTTTTTGCTTTGCCGCGATTCTTAAAGCCATCTCCATTAATATCCATGTTTTAAAAGACCCGGAGGCGGCCGCCAATACAGTAATGCTATTTATCGGAATCAACTTGTCAACTAGCCACATGGTCGGAGGAATGTCCTGATTATACAAGTCCTTAATGGTTTTCGGTCCGTTATGCTTCTTGGCCGGGATTTCTTCATCATCTACTTCCCCGTCATTAGCTCTGCGAGCTAATTCTTTTTTCTTGATTGAATAGTAAATTGTTTTCAAATCTCTTTCAGGAAGAGGGGGGCTATTCTTGGAATTAAGATTGTGCATTGCCGGAGGTATAACCGTGTCCCATACCTTAACAGGATTCTTTTTCATCAGAAGCCCGACAAAGGAAGTCATATCAACGTTCCGGGTTCCGTGGTTAGATCCTTCAAGCGCCCCTTCCCACACCTTGGTTTCAGCCGGAACTTCGGGGATTCCCCTCGAAAGAAGTTCCAGCCACTTCGGTGATAGTTCTTGTGGGACCATAGATTCGGAAATCCATTTATAAGTTTTCCCGCTTGCGTGAATAGAAGGCGCGGAAACCACGAAGCCTCCGTCGGCCCTTACATCAATTTTCCACGGACTATCCTTACCGAAGATTCTTGCTTTGGTGGATATAATTCTATCTTTCGGATATTGATAGAAATAATGCCTTCCTTCTCCGCCTGTTTCAACCGTTGCTGTTTCCGGAAGCGGATAATATGAAATAAGTTTTTCTATATCTGTTCCTTTGTCTATATCAATGACTACAAGATTAGAAATCCGGCCGGTGACTATACCTATATTATACTGGTCGTCTTTAAACCATTCTTTCAGTTCTGCTTCAGTCGCCCGGCGTTTCTGAAATTCCGTCCAATTCACTATCGGGTGTTTGGAGTCTTTGTGAGCCGGGACTACGCTCCAGCCACTTGAAAGATATTTTAAAGCGTGTTCAAGCATTTTCGTATAGCCTACTCTTAATCTTTTTCATTTGGCTGAAATATTTATATGGGCTGATAAGGGCAGTTTCGTTCCAGTAGCCTTCAATAGCTTCCAGTAGCTCCGGAGTTTTTTCAAAAGTAAATTTAGCACGTCGTGGGTTGTGCTTTTCTACTTCTATAACAGGGAAATTGATAGAAAGATATATGAGTAAACCAAAGTCGGAAGTTTCATAATTTTCATAATTCATTTTATTCATATTTTTATGATTATTTTAATAATAAACTTTTTAAATAATATTGCAAGAAGAGTTATCCACAGGATATTTGACATGATATTTGACAGGTATATTATAAGAAATATATGAAAGAAAACCAAAAAAAACTAAGAAAACAACACATGGTTAATGCTTTTTCCCGTGGTCAAACATTACAACAAATTGGAAATAAATATGGTGTTACCAGGCAAAGGGTTTACCAAATAATAAATGATATTAACCCCAATGGTCCGCCTATCCCACCAAAATATCACAGGCATTTTACGCGGGCAAAAAGAAAATATTTAGGATTCCCTAATGTTAAGATAAAACTTGAAGGAGGGCGTGATTTTATAAGAGAGTTAATAAGAATAAGAGACCGTTATACTTGTCAAAAATGTAAGAAAAAATGGTTAAAAGGACGCAGAAGATTTGATGTTCATCATGCAGATAAAAAAGAAGAAGGAAAAAGCCATAATAAAAACTGTGTTAGCAGAGATAAAAAAATGCTAGATAGAATGATTACGTTATGTCATAAATGTCATTTTCAGTTAAAATGTGTACGAGAAAAAATAAGTAAAGGCCGAACACGTTGAATTATAAATAATAAAAATTAATATGCTTATAGAAAAATATGTCTGCGACTTCTGCCGGTCTATGAATATAGAACAAAAAGAGTTTGCGAACGAAGTGATCCTGACGGCAAATGATTCTACGGACCGCAACTGGCATGTTTGTCCGGAGTGTCTGCAAAAAGTAATTAACTATATTACCAGTAACTTGATAAAATGACCTTAGTCAAAACTCTTCAATCGGAACACGGCTACGCCCATCGCACTCATAAAGCAATGAAGAATAGGCGACATGTACCAAAATATGAAAGGGTTAAGGCGTTCAAAAGAAAAAAAGCGGAATTAAAAATTAACAGTTTAGAATAATATGAAGTGACTGGGATTCAAGCGAAGAAAACAAAATGACTAACGCCGAACTCCAATACCGCGCCAATACTTTAAGAGAAAAAATTGCGACGTATAAGTATCCGGCCGATGATACTCCTACGGAACGGGATAAAGATGAAATGGAGTATTGTGATTTAGTAAGGGAGATGATTAAAAGGAAATTGATATAACGGAGAAAGTAATTATTATTAACAAAATAGTTTATGGGAAAATACTTCAAAAAAGAAAGTGAATTAGACGAAGACTACAAGAATGTTTTTGCGGTTTTACGAGTTCGTGATATAGGTGAAGGTTTTCAGGTCGTAAAAGGCGGGAACATTGATAACAAAGGCAAGCTCAAACAGTTTGATATCATGGCTTATTGTGAAACGAAGGAAGAAGCCGAGGCATTATTGGAAACCCTTTGGAATATAGATTAACCCCCCCAAGCCTTTAATCGCTGAATAAATAAAATATAATGAGCCATTGAACATTAAAAACATGCAGGAGGATGGAGAGGGCAAATTGTTGGGAGGGAAGAACGCCTGACACGGAGCTAAAAATATAGATAGCCAACATATTCTGTAAACTTTAGCTCCCCCTCCCCGTCCTTCTGCACAAATTATCAAGGTAAATTAAAGGTTTCCTAAAAGTTCGGGTTAGTAAAACTTCGTAAAAAGTTAGATACCAGGAAAGTACGGATTTTCACATATATATTGGCTTTACCGTTACGCTCAATCGATAGAGCAAAAGCAATTAACATGGCGATTCCTGGTATGAATACAGTTACCTCTTGTATAGTTTACGCCATCAAGAGAATAACAACGCCAAACTAACATACAACTTAAGTATTCTGCAATAAAAGAACAGATTGCTTTTATTGCCCCGAACTCTTAGTAAATCTTACATAAATAAATATTAAATAATATCATAATATGACACAAACAAAACACACACAAATTCTTCAATCATTTATAGAATATTGCGAATCACACCCAGAAGAACGCTTTTGGCAAGCATTATGCAACTGGAGCGGTTGGGCATACCTAAGAGCCAGCATGAATGATATGCCAGGAGAAGATACATTCTTTTGGCCAGATGATAATCCAATAATAGAGATAGATAAATACCCCCCAGCCCTTTAATCGCTGAATAAATAAATATATGAAAAACAAAGAAGAATATAAAATAATGATTGAGGAGCAAATCCGCCACCAAATACAAGTAGAGTTTGATTCTAATAAGGGTAGATTCAGCGAAACCTTTATTGATTCAATAGTTGAGATTTGCCTAAACTTTTACACCCTCTCCCGTAACGAAACTTTAGAGCTTGTATTGGGGGAGATTGAGAAAATGGACACAGATTATTACAGGGGAGATTTTGTAGACAACCAGCCGTCACGAGAACCATTGCTTCGCCTCTCCTCTCTCCGAACTACGATAGAGGGATTAAAAGAGAAAAATATATGAAAATTGAACCCAATTACATAGATAGCGTGGTGCATTTACCTAGAGTCGCAACTAGATACAAAGCAGATGAAAGTAATTACGGCGGTTTTTGTCCACGCTGTTTTCAGACCGAAGAAGAATGTTCGCAAAAAGATTGTTTTGAAAGCCCCATATTAAAAGAAATTATCCACGAAGCCCTCCGCACCCAATTAGAGCTTATAAAGGAGAGTTTGCCGGAAGCATACCCAACAAGAGAGGGTGGCACAAAAGAAATGCCTTATACAGAATATACTACCGCACAACCAGCTCACAAAAGCGTTGAAATGTTTATTCAGATGGGGCACAACTCCTACCGCCAAACCTTCCTCTCCAACCTAAAAGACAAAAAGATAGAATTATGAAAACACTAAACAATTTAATAAAAGCCTGTAAATTCAATTATGTTAATAGTGATATTACTGAAAAACATTTTCCATTGAAAAAAATAAGAGGAAAGGTAAAGATTTTCAATTTTGACTATTTCATTTCTTCCGAAGACGCCATCAAAGAAATGGAAAAAGAAGGTTATCAACCTGCTAATGCTTATGAATTATTGGAATACGCCAAAAACGACTGGAATGAAAATGATTGGATTGTTGCTTTAGGCTCTACTTGGCAGGCCTCGCCCGGCAACCTCGCTGTGCTTGTGCTCCACAGCAGTTCCGGCGGGCGTGAGCTCCGCTTCGATTGTTTCGCTTGCAGGTGGGATCGCCCCTGTGTTTTTGCCGGCGTCCGCAAGTCCTTAGAAACTCAACCCCTTGGCTCTGCCTTGGAACTTGAACCCTTGGAAACTCGGCTCTTGGCACTTGAAGAAAAGTTTAGAAAGTTAAAAGAGATATTATGAAAAACCCACACAATAAAACCAATATGAAAAAGGCCGCAATTTTTGAAGCAGGATTTGAAGCAGGAAAAACTATGACCCCAAAACACATTAAGAAAAAACTTATAGAATGGGTAAAGGCGCATCCGTACTTGATGAAACGCGGGGACAGCAACGGGTGGTTTTACGCCCAACACCTGCTTGGTTATGCTCTAGGTTCACCCAAGTGGTATAACGAATTAGTAGAAGAAGTTTGGTTAAAATATAGAAAATAATATGTTTAAAGACACATCAGACGGTCAAACACATAGCCAAGATGGCGGTTGCGGAGAAAAAGAACACAATACTTTACACCCTGATTATTCTCACTGCTCTTCCTGCTCCGAACTCATTCATAAGGTCGGCGGAGAGGAACGGGGACACGAAGCAAATTGTGAGAGATTATTAGCCCCCCCCCTCCTCAAAGTGAGCTTAATTGAAAATATATGAAGAACCAAGTAATACAAGGAGATTGTTTAGAAATACTGCCCACAATAAAAGGGGATTTCGTTATCGTTACAGACCCGCCTTTTAACATTGGTTATCATTACGAAAATTATCACGACAAAATGGATGAGGATGAGTATTATTCTTGGCTTACAAAGGTTTTCGGTTTCGCCCCATTTGTTTGCATTCATTACCCCGAACAACTTTATAAATTATCGTGGGCGGTTGAAGAAATACCAGAACGAGTCGTGAGTTGGGTGTATAATTCAAATACAGCTAAACAGCACCGAGATATTGCTTTTTTTGGTATCAAGCCCGATTTCCGAAAACTAACACAGCCCTATAAAAATCCTACCGACAAGAGAATTGCTAAACGAATATCCGAGGGTAAGACAGCGAGAGGGTACGACTGGTGGAACATAAACCAAGTAAAAAATGTGTCCACAGATAAAACAAATCACCCGTGTCAAATGCCAGTAGAGATTATGGAGAATATAATTAAACTCATTCCCGAAGACAAAATTATAGTAGATCCATTCGCAGGTAGCGGAACAACAGGAGTGGCTTGCAAGAACCTAAACCGCAACTACATCCTCATAGAAAAAGAACCAGAGTATGTAGAGATTATTAAGAAACGATTACCCCCCCTCCTCAAAGGAGCTTAATTGAAAATATATGAAAGAAGAAAAGAAAAAAGAATATCAATTTACATTTTCTTATAATGAGGGAGGAAAAGAAATTGCCGTAACTATTAAAAGGCGAGGCAAGGTGGTTTCTTTGTCCCCGAAAGATTTTTCTGTTAGAGGAAGGGTTTTAATTCTAAATAGAAATCCCGATTATTATTTTAACCCCCTCCTCAAAGGAGTTAATTGAGGAAAATATATGAAAGAAGAAGGAACAATAGAAGAAATGGCAAGAATAGACAAAATACTTGAGCCAGAAGTGAACGCATATCTGAAAGCCTGCGATTTAAGCTATGCAAAGTATGGCGATATATTTCACGCAGAAGAGTTTCTCCCCCCCCAGAGATAACATTAACAAGTGATAAATAAAGAAATGAACTTGATGTGGATAGCGAGATTGACGAAATTTTAGAATAAGCGTATAATGAAAAATAGAGGCAAGAACAAAAGAAAATTCAATAATTTTTATACAAAAATAGATTTTTAACTTTTATTCAATGCCTCTAAAATTCTTGCATGGGGCAGGCTCCACGCCCTGGGTGACACGCTAGTACATATTTTTTTAGGAGGTGCAAACTTCCAAGCGAGAATATGGAAAATGTTCACTTGAAGATACAAAAAAACTCAATGAAAGTTGAGCTTTTTTGTTAAATTAATACACCCGTGAGGTTTTAGGAAAGTAACCTTTACCACGGGTGCAGAACAACCGAGTGACGGTCGGCCGGCCGTTCGCTAGTCTAGCTAGCTTGTCCCCGAAGATATGTTCTGATTACTTCGGGCGTGGCGCAGAATCCCGAAGAATCCTGCTACCTAAGCCTATATTACCATTTCCATGATAGGCGCTGTATTTAGATTGGTGGAGTCCAGTTCAGTCCTTATGCTTCTGCGGCATGAACTGTTGTTGCCATGAAGCACCACCAATCCTTTAATTATATAAAAAACCCTGTACAATGACAAGGTTATGCGGTGGTAACTGACTTATGGCACAGTGAGACCTTTTCGCTAGACTTGCTCGCCACCGCCCCGGCGCCTAGCTTAGCAGCTACTCTTGTATTATAACTCTTTTTCATATAAAATAATAGATAGAGAACCTTGTATGCCGAGTAAAACCTATAAAGCAGTTTAAGTTAATTTTTTCAATCTTCGACTTTCGGATTTCGTCTTTAAACATAATACACAAATGAACTCTCTCGGCTATATTTGTGTAGGCAAACGCGCTCTTGATTGAGCGCGTTTTGCTTTAGGTCATTTCAGGCTGTACCACACCTAATTATCGGAATTATTAGTCGGTCAAATAAGGGTATTAGCATAACCTTATTTTTTTGCTAATAATTATCGTAGCCGGTTTTATTCCCCATTATTCGCTACTTTTTTAAGAAATCCCACGAACCAGTTTTTATAAAGTTACGGCAATTAAGCCAATCATCGCTTCCATAATCTCTGACTACTTCAACGCTTCGCTTCACCTGATCTGTCCAAAGCTCTCTATTTAAGTCGGTTTTATAAATTTTGTTATAGTGTTTCCAAGATTTTTCCCACCATTGGAAAAGTCCGTGAGCCATGTAAATCTTTCCTCTAAAATCGCCCTTTGCATCGGGATTAAATCCTGATTCACAATCTGCGAGTTTTATCATAAAATCTCCATCTATTCCCGCAAGGTCGGAAAGAGAACGAATATAATTTTTAATCACATCTTCTTGTGAATCTTCCGAAGCCTCCGCTTTTTTAATTGCTCCCAAAACCTCTACCCATTGACTCACTGCCACTTGCAATCCGGAGAGCGTGTGGTGATAAGTTATTTTTTCCTCCATCACTTTCCCCGACGGCATTACATAGGTTTTTGCCAAACTCGGCAAAGGGATAAGCATAAACACAAAAAACAATATAATTTTTTGCATAGATTTTTAGTTAGATTAAATACTGCCGAGTATTTTGCCCTGCCGGTCGCTTGTGAACATCGCCCCTACATACGAGATAAACGATATTACCCCCCAATTAGCCATAGCCTTCAAAATTGATGCCCAATCCGCGCTAAATATGTCAAAACCAGGCGCTGATACGATTCCCGCCAAACCAACGAAAATAGCTATTAAAACGGCGTTAATTACGCCCCTTAAAAGGTCTTTCCCGCCTACTTTCCATAAATCATTCATTTGCTATGTAAATTTACGCTTATAAAGCCAATAGGTTGCCCTATACCCTTATTATACCACCTTTTGTATCTTATTTATCCACACTTCGGCATCTTCTTTAGCCGTGGGATAGGTGTTTTATTATATCTTTTAAATTTTTTAAAGTCATAGGGTATGACATTTTGTTTTTAAAATACCCACCTTCTATTGCTTCTTTGGGAATATGTAAAGTGTCTGTTCCTTTGTTAATTTTTAATAGCCATTCGCCGTTTGGGTCCTCTGGACAACCCCTATGGTTATACCTTGCCCCTTGATTTTCTAAATAATTATAAACCTCGTTCATGGCCTATTTTCAATCCTTTCTTTCCACAAGCGAGCATCTTCTTCCACACTTTCGTTCCAACTTTTAAAGTTCATTAGATGGCCGAAAAAAAGATGATGGTCGGAGCACAAGCAAATTAAATTATTTAAATCTAACTCCAGTTCAGGGTGCAAGTGAAAAACTTTTTTATGGTGAATTTGATTTGGGCTTAATAGTTTTCCTTTCTTCCCGCATACTTCGCAGGCAGGGTGTGATTTTAAATAAATTTTTCTAACCTCGTTCCACTTAGGAGAACGAAGTGCGCCAAAAGTTCTATCAGCAAAACCGAGTTTGTTTAAAGTCCGATACCGCAAATTTTGTAACCATTGAGGTTCTGAAAAAAGCGGAGGGTTCACAATTATATTGGCCGTATTCAAAACTGGCGCGATAGGAGCTACAGGAGCGATATGTTCGTTACACATTGAGATTATTTTCCCTACGCTAATTCTGCCAGGACACAATTTTAATTTCTTTATCTCGTTATGCCCGCAGATGTGAGTAGAGTCCATTGGTATATTAAATTTCCTAGAAAGTTCTTTTATAAGAAAAACATTTGATTCGTATTGGGCGGGAGTAATATCTTCATATTCTGAACCCTCGTTTTCTATGGAAATTGCCACCTCGTTAATCCTCGTTTTCGTCTGAAAACACCTTTTCGCTATGGGATTAGTCGGTAAAATAGGCGCACCGTTTTTATAAGATATTGAACCTGCCGCCCAACTGGTATCTTCGTCTTTTACGCACCGCCAGATTACACCGTCTTTTTTTATTATGTAATGCGCCGATACTTCGGACGCGGGGTTGGAGAAGTGTTGATAAGCTGATTCTGCGGTTACACCAGGAAGTGCGATTATATGAATTACGATAAGTTCCGGCGTATGGCCTCCCCGCCCTTTCTCAAAATTGGTAAATAAAAGTTTGTTAATTATTTGAGCCATTTAAAACAGATAAAACCATAAGTCAATAAGGAATCTGTACACCTTTTTTATTGCGATTAAGTAATGATTTCCACTTGCGTATTCTTGCTCTACGCTTTTGGGCTTTTTTTTTAGCACATATAACATAGGGAAATCTAGGCGAAAATCTTTTGAAAGTGTTTTTAACTGCGCCTCATAAGAGTCATAAATCACCGGCCTGTCTTTTTGGTCAAACGCCACTAGCACAACCCAATGGTTAGAATTACCAAACCTGATGTACTCTCCGTCTGCGTTTTGTTGCCAAGCACTTACGGCGCATCCAACGGGTGAGCGTTTTAGGGCAATTTTTAAGTCCGAGGGATTAACATATTCGTAACCTAGCTCAAATTCCTCCAACCACTTCGCACCCATATCAATTAAATTCTGCGGCACCTCCTTAAAGTATTCGTCTAAATTATCCACGAAAGGATATTTTTCTTCAGGAATAGTTCCTTGATGTCTTATGGTGTCGGCTACTTTTGGAGGAGTGTTTCCGCCCGTAGAAGGATCTGTGCCTGAAAGTTTTGAGATAAACCTGTCGGAATAATTAGGTTCAAAATCATATTGTAATTTGCATATCATCTCCAGCGCAGAAAGCGTACCAAACGAAACACAGCTTTGTGTTTCTATACTTTTTGATTGAGGTTCAAAAGTAGGAAGATATAATTTCCAATCACCGCTAGGGTTTATTTCAACGCTACCTAACTTTTTGCTTCCGAGAAAGAAGTCTGTGGGTTTTATTTCTGGTGCTTTGAAGCCGTAGTTTTTCATTTATCTAATTTACCTCTTATGTAAGCAACATCTGATTTAATATCTGAAATATCCTTTCTAATTTCACCCATTTCCTGGTTAGCAATACGGGCGTGTTCTTTGAGTTCATCTATTTGCGGTTGGTATCCATTTTCTTTTCCGTTAACTTTGATACCCCACTTAGCCAAGATAGGAGAAAGGATATAGTCTTTTCCAAAGAGCAACCCTACCAGTATTATTATTAACCATTCTGTGAAAGTGTTTGGCATGTCAATATATTATACCACATTTAATCACTTATGATAACGTTATCCTCATAACCCGCGACCACTGCCGGAGCGGCCGGAGCGCAAGTTACCGAAGCCGTTTCTCCTATGTCGTCTAATTGAACTGTTTCAGCATTGGCAGACACATCATATTTATATTGAGTAATTGTCGTATATGCGCTTGAAGCGACCCAATTAGAAAAACTCCCGCCTTTTTTCTTGGCTCTATATTTATCGTTCTGCGCCGCGTCATCAAACTCAAAATCAATTACTACCCACTCACCCGCTGAATAAGTGCCAAAGTTTTCATATGCCACGCCCGTGTTATAAACGGCTATATTGCCGCTCAAAAAACGCACATACATACCTGCAGGTTCTAAAATTATAGAATTTGCTTGCGTTGTCCCGCTCATATAAAGACAATAGCTTAACTGTCCCGATGATACGCCTGTGAGGTTTCTGCGATATTGCGCACCACTACTGCCGGTTTCTGCCGCCGCCAAACTTCCCTGCCCTCCTGCCGAAGCGGTCTCGGTTGTCATTGTTCCTGCATCCACAAACCAATTACCATTCCAACCTGAACCGCCAGCCCCACCATTCAAATTATTCCCAGCCGTATAATCAGTTGCAGAAAAATTATCTGTTGGTATCCAAGCACTTGGGTCAAGATTTCCGTATCCCGCTTTATCCCCAAACGCTTCAATAAAAAATTCTCCGTTCTCTCCTACTTTTGCCCTCGTCTTTACATTCGCTACAAAAACTTTTGTTTCTCCTTTCGCTAAAGGGAAAGATAAGGTTGTTCTATTTTTGGTTGCATCTTTGACAGACTTGGCCGGAGAAAATATCTCACGGCTTATTCCGTCCGTCACGCTCATTTTTTCCCACACTGTTTCCGTTACTGTTCTATCAGGCATAATATCTGTGCCTGTTGCTGTGATAGAGGTAAATCCAGGGATAATCACGTCTTTTGTACCCGTAAATAAGCGTATAGAGCCTAAATCGGTCTTTTCCCCAAAGGAAAGTATTAAGTTGATGTCCTGGTCGGTTTTAGAGGTATTTTTAACGGAAAAGTACACATCTACCGCGCCGAAGCCGTAATAATCGTGCTTGTCGGAGGAGATGATTAAATCTTCTCCCGTGTTGTCGTCCGTGAAAGTTAATTGAATAGGATTATTGGAAAGGTCTTGAATTGTTTGAACCACACCCAGAGGATGAGGGTTAAGCAAAGAACCGAGGAGAGCGATTATAGAAAGAAGTTTTGCCCAGAGGCTAGTCATTTAAAGTATATTTCACATGCGCTCTTAACAAAGTCGGCGCGCTGCTTGTAGCCCCGCTTCTTGTTATTTGCAAAGCTAAATCGTTCCCGCCGTTAATTGCCGATACTGCGAAACTTGTTGTGGAGGCCGTGGTCATTGTGCAAGCTAAATAAGATTGAAGCATAAAAGTTGAAGAAGCGTTCGGTTGGTTGCTTGGGCGTTTTTCCAGTTGAATTTCCGCCCGTCCATTATTCGTTGAGCAATTTACTTCTGTGATAGTTGCGTTTGAGGGAAATTGATATGAAGCTACCTGCGTAGAAGTTCCAAGAGAAGAAGAAGCGACATTGAAAGAAATTGTGCGGGTAAAAAGTTCCGCATCAGCGTCTATCGCTGTTCCGTTCATTGTCAAAGAGCGTCCTCCGAAAGAAGCGGGGAAAGTTACTGTTCCGTTATTTACTACTATTCCTCCCGACAAAGCAACAAGACCGGAAAAAGTTGTGGAAGCTGTCCAAGAATTTGAGTTAGCCAAATTTATATTCCAGTCTGTAATATTGGTACTACCGTCATAAGCAGTACCGCTCAAAGTCGCGCCAGGAGATAATTCTTGTAATGTTCCTCCGAGGTCTGTGCCTGAAATACCGGAGTTAGCAAGTGAAGCATTAGGTATGCAAGCGGAGCAGTTTATTGAGCCTCCCGTAATAGTGAGGCCAGAAGCGGAAGATAGGCCGCCAATAGAATTAACAGCTATCCCTCCTGCGAAAGTAGAAGTGGCGGTTGAGGAAGCGTTGATATTCCCACCAAAACTCGCGCGCCCGCTTACATTAAATAATCCTCCAATGGTTGTTGAAGCTGTTGCGATAAGACCTGCGAAAGTTGGCTGTGCCGTAGTCTTAACGCTTTGATTAAACCAATCACCAAGTGTAGGGTTTCCTGCCGCGCCTTGAAAGGTAAGCGTAGGAGAATAATTTCCAATATCAAGAGTAAGAATCTGCCACGCGCCTGCGGAAGTATTTGTAAATTGAATAGTCCCTCCATAAGCGGAAGTGGTGTCTTTTAGAGTAAGAGAGGAAAAGGCTTTAGCCGCGTTTCCTAGCGTAGCTCCTCCGTTTGTTATTGGTATGATATTGCTTCCAATTTGCAGGGTTGAATTTATAGTTGAAGAACCAGTGGTGTTAAATCCTGCCATATTAAGAATTGTCGTAGTCGCTGATTCTCCGGCTACGGGGTGTGTGAAAGCGTCCGGAAAAGTTATACCTGCGATAGCTGAATTAATTTCAGTTGTAGCATCTGTGCAAGACTCTACCGCTCCTGAAGCATTTACTCCTAAAGGATATTCTCCGGCGTTACAATTTGCTCCATTGGCGGCTAGGGCAGTCGCGGTACTTGCGTTTCCTATCACACCGCCGGTTACTGTAAGGGTTGAAGCAACAGTTGAAGAAGCGTTTGAAATAAATCCTCCCGTAAATCTCATTTCTGTTGAAGTCGCGGAAGTTCCCGTCACAACATGAGTAAAGGCATCATAATTTGGAATTGAAGTAACACATCCCGTGCAAGTAAGAGCAAGAGTATCGCCAAGCGATATAGTCGCCGCTCCGCCAAGAGGCGCGGCTGTAGTTACCGTAAAAGAAGAATTTGCAAGCTCGGCGTTACTGACTGAAGAATTAGGAAGTATTACATTTCCTCCGGTAACTTCCAGGCCCGAAGCCTTTAGACTTGTCGTGATTAAACCGCCGGAGAAAGTTGAGGTGGCCAAATTTCCAAGTATCGTAGTTGTGGCCGTGCTTCCCACTCCTAAAGCGGTGCCTATATCTAAACTGAAAGCTACGCTGGAACTGGCAGTAAGATGTCTTAACCACAGAGGAGTAGTTGTGGCTGAATTTAATACGCCAAAATTAGTCGGGTGAGACCATGCGTCGTAATCAGAACTACCGCCCGCCCCCGTAGCATCTGTACCGCAAATAAAAACCCCTGAACCATCAGTGTCCACAGTATTACAGTTCAAAAGAGTTGAAACCTTTAACCCTCCTCCCGTAATAGAAAGCCCGCCTGCTATCGTAGAAGTTGCTGAAGTTGAAGATGCGCGAAAAGTATTAAACCTTGCTTCGTCTAAGAGGAAAAGAGGAGAAGTCGTACCTTGTGAGTTACCTGTATTAAAAGTGCGCTCCCAGGGGACAACCGTACTAGCTGCAGAAGCTAGTAGCGGGAACATTAATAATGCTATAAATAATTTCTTTATCATACGATTGCTCTTATAAAGGTTACCGGAGGTGCCCCGTCTGTTATCGTGATCCTGCTTCCTGCTAAAGTATAGTGAACATCTTGGAACTTAGACATTCCGTCAACTATTAAATATTTAGGACTCATAGTTACATCAAATATTGTATTTACGCCGTTTACCGTACCTGTAGGAGTTTCGAGCGTTATTCCTCCGCCTCCGAGTCTAATCGCTCCTTCAGAATGTTTCTTAATCAGAGAAATTAAGTTTTTGATATGCGAAGCATCTATCTGTTTGCCTTCTATGGCCTCTAATGCGTTAATTTTACCCACAATTTGCTCTCCGGTGTCGGGAGAGCCGACTCCCGCATCGCCCTTTTCGCCTTTCGGGCCTTGCGCGCCTACTACGAAGTCGCCTTTTTCACCTTTCGGACCGGTGTCTCCCTTGGGACCTTGAGGGCCGAGGTCGCCTTTTATGCCTTGGATACCCTGAAGACCGACTTCGCCTTGGTCGCCTTTGTCTCCGAGAAGATTAGACCGTAAATCAGAGAAGTCGCTATTGGCAAATTCTTCAAACATTTTTTCTACCTCGGCCAGAACTTCTTCGAGGACAGCGCTTTTGACTTCTTCTATGAGTGTATTGAGTTTTTCTTTTGACGCCATTGGATTATTGTAGCATAATTATTTCTTTCTTTTAAACCTTGAAAAGAAACTACCGAAGCCTTTATTAAATTCTTTTTCTTTTGGTATATAAAACTTCTCAAAGAAAGCTCCTTCGCCTTTCCTTTCAAGAACATCTTGAATGGAGCGGGCTTCGGCTTTTTGTTGCACAAACTTCTCCGCCTCTATGCTTCTTTCAGCGGTGCGAAGGCCGGTAAAGAAACCAAGTATATTTATTTTATCTTCCCAAGAAACTTCTTTGCCTTGTAAGGCGCTTTTAAACGAACTTACAAAACTATTTAATTGTTCTAAGTTGCGTCCGCTTAAAAACCTACTAGTAAAACCTAAAGAAGAAATCTGTTGAAATATCCATTTAGACTCCGGATCAACGGTTCTAATTGTATATGGTTTACCGTCCTTAGTGGTTTTTTCAATTTCCGTATAATCTAAAAGTCTTTTGAAAGCATCGGGATAATCTTTTGCAAAATTACCACTGTCGTCTTCCGAAATTTTTTGTTGTTTGAAAAAATTAACACCAGTGGCCATCTCTCCCATGATTTTTAATGGAGGAGTAATCATAGATAGCGCCTGTTTAAGAGGATGGTTAAGATTCTTAAAAGCAGACTCTATAGGCAAATCAAATCCTACCAAAAAAGTCCGGTCATCTCCTTTGTGTCCTATCATCCAGTTAAGTCCCTCTTTTACATATTCCGGAGCGTATTTTTCTTCATCTTCCGTTTTCGGATGAGCAAATAATTCTTCCATAGCTTTATATGCTTTGAATTGCGCTCCCGTGGCTCCCGGCTTGGTTACTAAAGTTTTAAGTTGTAGAGCCACATTCTTACGCGTGAAAGTATAGAAAGGAATAGCGTTCCTTAAAAATAATTTTTCAAATTTTGAAAGATTATCATAATCAAAGAGAAATTCTTTAACTCTAGCAGCCGCGTCTTCAGGATCAAACCCGCGCTTTAACTGTTTAATAAAACTCAATGCGCGAGCTTCGTTTTCTATGCTTCTGCCGACTGTTCGGCCGTAAGCAGATACATTTAATTTCCCGGCTTGTTTTTCCAAACCTTCCCGCCCCAAAAATTTTGTTATTTCCGCTCTGCTATATTGGCTTTGAACTATTTGATGTTTTGCCATCAGTTTTCTTATCTCGGCAAAAGTATATTTTGTCCCAAATTCATTCACAATTTCTCCGTCTGCTCCGGATAGAATTTTCACGGCTTTCGCGTGTGCCATCGGATTAATAGCTTCTAAGCCGGCATCAAGGGCAAAGTTTCCGATATTAGACACGGCATTCCTGCCATGAAAAGAAGGAAACAAAACCGTGACAGAACCTTTCCAAAAGTTCATCCATTTTATATATTGTTTTAATAAATAATTAATATCATCAGATTGCAAAAGCTGTTTATCCATCTGGAGTATATCCTTAGCTATGTTTTCAGGAATATTAAAATCTCTATATTCTTTCGGGACTTGAGTACTTATATCTCCAAGCCTGACTAATCTTTCTCCGGCTTCTAAAACGCGCGTTTTTAATTCGGGGTTTTCTTTTACAAGCTGTTTCACATATTCCATGTCCCTGATTGCCAGACCGCCTCTCTCCGGAAACAAAGAAGGGGTGGTTAAAACTTCGTCAAACTCATCAACACTTAATCCTGTAAGCTGTGCCATTTCTTTTTTTGCTAAATCATATAGTTTTTTAGCATCGGCAACATCCGGCAACGGAGTATCTTTTGTAAATACCATATCTTTAGGAAGACGTTTTGTTTCTCGCGGGACTGTACCGTTTTGCAAATGTTTTATAACAGAATCAAACAAATCCCTGCGCCTTAAATCTTTCGGCACCCAATCAGGGAAAGTAGATTTCATCCCAGACCATTCAAGAGTAATTGGATCCTGTATTCTTCTTCCAGCGTCTGCCATTTTTAATTGGTCTATAACCCAAGATTGCATATCAGTGGCTATTTTTTGCACATCATTAAAATTCTCTCCGTTAAAAACTCCCCCGGTTATCTTGGGCGCAAGACCCAACGTCCCTTGGTCATATATATCACCTTTACCTAAAATTTTAAGCGCTTGACCTAATAAATCTAAGCGTTCAGGCGAAGTTTCCAAGTGCGTTCTTATGCCTTCTCTAAGTAATTTCAAATCATTAAATTCTTTTAAGGCTGCTTGGGCTTCATCTATAGAATTAAATTTATAAGGTCCGACATTCATATTCTTAGGAAGCCTGCCGTGAACATCAACAAAAGGCTCAAGAGGGATTGCTCTATGTGCTTTTATAGCTTCATCTACTGCGTTTATAATTCTGCCTTCGTTTCTCCATGTCTCAAATGGAACGTGTTCGGTTTTTTGCACCTTTCCGGCTATGCCCAGTTCCTTTGCCAATCTACTGGGTTTGCCTTGGATTTTTATAATTTCTTTTTTTAAATCATCTCCTAGCGCTTGTTTTCCAGCCGGATCTCGGGCGGGTGCTCCGCTCTTTAAACGCTTAATAATAGTTGGCGTACCCCAAAAATAATCTTGGAACTTATTAGCCTCTATCCCGCTCATGCGACGAGTATAAAAAAGTTCACCTATGTCTTCTACCGGCTCTAATCCTTCAGCTACAGCTTCATCAAAAGTAAAGTTCATCATTCTTTCTCTGGAAAAAGCAGGGCTTCCTTTTTTCCCAAACATTAATTTTGCCTTGTCCGCATTTTTATAAATATGCTGTATGTAAGTTTCTCTTGCCCGTTTTAACATTCCTCGCTCAGAGTTTTCTTCAGCTTCTTTATCAAATATCTGCTGTATTCTATTAAAAAGATTTAGTTCTTCAGCGTCAAGCCCCTCTGTTGCTTTTTTAATATCAACCTTGCCGGTGGAAGCATCCCACGAAGCCCTTCCTATTTTCTTGCGCCGTTCCGGAGACAAAAGCCCAAAAATTGTTTCCGTTTCTTTTTTTAAATCATCTCCGGCTCTTACTAAATCATCTGATAGCGCTTGTTTTAAAACAACAAAACGTCCTGGTAATCCGGATATATCTCTTTTAAATATTCCACCTACACCCGCGCCTATCTTATCTAATCCTTCGGCGAAAAGTTTGCCGTTTTCAGTTTGCCGTAAAACTTGCGAGATACTACTAAATGCTTTTTTAAACGGATATTTTAAAGCATTACCAGGAATAAGAACCTTGCCCATATATTTCAAACCACCTGGATCGATAAGCCCGGTCACGCCTTTTTCTATTGCTTCTTTAAGATTTTCTTCCGTAAATGGTTTGCCTGTTTTTTCGAACGCCCTTTTAATCATTGCTATGCCTCCTCTGCCTTGTGCGGTTTTTGCACCGGTGTCTCCAACTAAACGAAAAACAGTTTCTTTGGCCTTTTTTTCTATAGCGGCAGTAACTTGTTTCCCTCCGGCCAATTCGGTTGCCAGCTCTGTAGTTAGTTCCTTTGCTTTTTTATTAATCGCAACTTTTTCAAATCCCCTAATACCGACTTTTACAGCGGGCTTAAATAAAGTGCCGGTACCGAGGGTCGCGTATGTTACAGGATCAAAAACAAAATCTGTTATAGCTCTTGCAACAGCGCCGGTGACTCTTTCGGCTCCGAATCTAGGTTTACTTTCATCTGGCTTGCCGAAAATTGCTTGTCCTGGAGTAATATTTTTTTCCCTGCCTTCCGCCATTGTTGTGCCGGATAAAAGCCCTCCGACAGATTGCAGTGGAGCATTAAAAATATCTATTGCTCTTTCAAGAGTACCGAAAATACCACCCGTTTTTTTTTCGGGGATTTCTATGCCTTGTTCTTTAGCAAATTCTCTTAAAAACTCAGGGTCATCGAGAGGATTTACTTGAGTGCTTTTTGCAGGTAAACGCATATTTAATAATCACCTAGCTGTGTATAAGCAGATGGGAAATAAATATTATCTCCTCTCAAAGTTTCAAAATTAATAGGACCAATATTAGGAGTTAGATTCTTTTGCGTCCCCGGCGTAGCCTTAACTCCACTAAGTCCCGTGTCGCCGCTATCACCTAACCAATAGTTTTTTGCTTCTTCTATTTTTTCTTCCTCTCCTGTGTAAGTACCGTAAACTTGTTTCAATACTTTCAAAGCAAGATTTTTATCCACAAAAGCTGATTCAGCATACATCTGTGTAATTGCAGTGCTTTCCGGAACTTTATTAACTTTAAATTGCTCAAATTGCGTTTTCAATTCTGACTCAGTCCATTCTCTAGGTTTGTGAACCTCAGTACTAATCCTCTGAACATCTTTCATAGTCATGCCGGCTTGTAATTTAGGACCTACCAATAAATCGCTCTCTGCGAAATAACCAAGTTCAAGTCCGGATAATGGTTTTGAATCATTAGTCCCGCTTGCACCCAAAACAGTGCTAGAAACTATTTTCCCCTTACTATTTGTAACAATCAATACTCTGTTACCATTTATATCCTGATATGAAGTTTCAAGTTTTTCATCTGTTGCAAATCTTCCCAAAATTGAAAGAGCTGTTGCGGAATCGCCGGATTGCAAGGCTTTATCAATAACATCTTTAGGCGCGTCATTTTGCATAGCTTCCAAAACATATCCCATTAATGTTTTCCTATCATCAATCGCCATATTCAGAATTGTTTTCTTATCATCCTCCAAGTCTTTCAGTTTACCCTGCTTAAATTCCAAATCCCACTTAAACGCTTCCAGTTGTGCGGCCTCATCTTCCATGCGGGTTTCGGCGAATAATTTAACAAAAGCCATTGACTCATTAATATCTTCTGTCAATGCCCCGCGCTGTTCGAGCAAATCCCTTAAAATCTCCGCAGGTTTCTGCGTTTGGGCAGTCACTATTCTATCAAGTTGAGTTTGCGACACGCCGACATCGGCAAGGGTATTTCTAATATCTTCCGGCATTTTTCTTAGCCTCTGTGTTTGTTCAAGTATTGTTTTACTTAATTCTTTCCGCAAGCTCATCGTTTCTTCCACACCGAAACGCTTCATTTCTTCTTCAAGAATCGCTGTGCCTGTTTTTTTTTGCAAGAAAAAATCCTGTATCTGTTTCTGTGTTGTTTCAATACCCAATTTTTCCGTATCAATACCAAGCATAGAATTGACGGTTGTCATCAAATCTTTCATGTAGCTTGTTATATTTGACGCTCCGCTTCCGGTAGAGAGATTGGCCGGAGAACCGGGAGGATTCGGAGGAGTACCCGGCGGCGGTGTTCCTTGTGCCGGAGTAGTACCGGCTTTTCCGGGAATATTAACTTTCTCTCCGACATAAATTAAGTCAGCGCTTCTTCCTGCTGTTTTAAATTGCGGGTTTGCGGTTAAGAGTTGGTCAAGCGTTAAGCCGTTCTTAGCAGCAATTTTATTTAACGTATCTCCGCTCGCAACCGTATATGGTCCAATAGGAGAAGGGGCCGGCGCTGAAGGCGCCTGAGGCGGATTCGCCTGAATTGCGGGAGTAGTAACACCGGCATTCGTAGGAATTACACCGAAAGCCGCCCGGGTTGCTTCCGGTGAAGCATATCTCGGATCTACAGGAAATTGTGCAGCTTTTGCTGCGCCTTCGGGCGTCCCGCGGTCAAAAACACCGCCACCGCCAAGTTGGAGCGTAGCCGCTTGTCCCGGATTAACGCCGGCAGGCACGATAGTGCCATCGGGGAGTTGCAAATTAATCTGTGTATCAGATAATTTTGTCGCTCCCGTTCTAGCTGTAATTTCTCCTCCGTATTGAGACCAAATTTGTTCAGGAGTCATGCGATTGAAAATTGAGTTACGGCGCCGGTACTGCCTTTATCAAACGCCCTGAAATAATCATCCGTTTGCTCTTTCCAGTAGGCAAGGGCTTTTTCCGCACGGTCAAATTGTTCCAAGCGGGTGTAAGCAAGAAAAGCCGCATAATAAAGCATCGCGTAATGAACATCTGACGGAAGAAGCGGACTATCGGCAGCATCAGAAAGAGCAGTAATTGTCCGGTAATAATTATACATAATATTATCAGAGCCTTTATACATTACAGCTCCCGAGCTCTTTGAAGTTTTTAGTCTTGCCGTAATTGTATTTAAAGAAGAATCTACAGAAGCGACATAAGTGACTTCCGGGTTCGTGTCGTCCGGGAAAACAATTTCATCTCCGGCGGCTAATCCGGATACCGAGTTTAATTCTATCGTGACCGTTTGCCCGGCAGATTCAGCATTGGTCAGAGTATATTCCGCGCCGTTGGAACCGGGAACACTGTTGATGATAAATTCGCTTGTTTCCAAATCTACAGCATAAGACCCGTCCATTACATTCACACTCTGGTGTTCCACTTCCTCATATTCTTGATCTAACACGAATAAAGAACGGAATTTTCTAAAAACCGAAGGGAGAGAATATTTCCGTTGGTTAGCCAAAACCCTGGCGCCTCTTTTGATTAAGAGTTGAGGCCAATCCCATGTATAGGCGGTTTTACGATATGCTTCGTTTATATCATCCAATTCTGAAGAACTATCCACGAATGAGTCGCCCTGTGGAATCGATAGTATGAGTTCTAATCTGTCTCTTAGTGCTGCGAGATTTGCCATTTATTTATTATACCACATTATTCTTTGCTTCCCAAAACTATTAAAGTCGTATCCGCCGGATAAGTCTGCGCCCCGGACGACACCAGGCTCAACTGCGTAATAAAAGCGGTTGTATTAACCCAAGTACCGAATATCTGATAAAAGGTTTGAGAAGTGGCGGCGGATGTGATTTTGTCTATGGTATGGATAGATACAGACTTGACTAATGTGCTTAAATTATTCGCTATATCTATCACCGAAAATGCTCCCAAAGCCGAATTTGCTCCGTCTCTTATGTCTATCTGATTCTGTGAAGTTCTGGCAGCCGCCCCGCTGTTTATAAAAGCATAATTCGCCCCGGCATCTATTGATGCGCCTCCGAAACGAAGATAATCGTCTGAAGCCCCCGACTTCGCACCGAATGAAATTATAACTCTTAAAAACTGTCTTACAGGAATAGACAAGTTTCCGGAAGTCGCAGCTGCAGGAAAAACATATTTTCCAATTTGGACCATGCTTAGATTATCCAGTACCGGAGTAAAATCAATTCCCTTATGCTTATGAGTTTTAACAGTAAGCTCGAGCTGGGAAAGCCTATAATCTAAATTATTTAAAGGGGGCATCAGATTGGGATTTCATCGAAGTTTAATAAAATACTTTCAATGAGGGGTGAAGTTTCAGTACCGCGCAATTCACAAAGTATTTGCAACCACGGAGAACGCTCGGCAATTCTAAAAATTTCCGTCTGTACCGATACATTCGCAATATTTCCAATATCCGTAAAACGTATATATCTGACACGGGAAGATGCTGTTGAAGAATAAAGAGAACGGTCAATCGTCACGGTTGTGCCGGAAATCGCAGTTATTCTCGCCAGTGCGCCCGCATTATCGCCCGCTAAAACTTCCACAAAATCTCCCGCGGCAATATCGGTATTCGCCGCAGTAAATTGATTAGCCGCTGTCCATGTGGCTGTTTCATAGGCAGGCAAAACATTTGAATCCTGCGTTCTTACCGCAAAACGAATCCGGTCATCTGCGTTATCCATACGTCTCATGGTTGGAAGCAATAATCTCCAATATCTGCGAATATCGGAAGACCGTAATTTTGGAGTTATAAAATATCCCTGGTTAGAAGTCGATGCCTCGTCAGAAGAAAAAATCCCATATTTTGTGGTTCCTGAATAATCCGTATAAACCTGCGCACCGGCAAGATAGAGACCCTGGCTTACAAAAGTTTGCTGTAAAGCTCCCACCCCCGCCAGTTCGTGCTGAGCATAATCTTTCGCACCGGTATTTCGGACAGATCCGCAGTTATATAAATTTCCTTTCTTCGCATCAAAATTCCAAAAACCTGAAATAGCCCTGTCGTTTGTTATGACTCCGAAATCAACAAGCATTTTTGCTATTCCTTCCGTTACGCTAACTCCGTTAGGATGAAGAGCGTTTATCTGTCCCTGAACTTCAACGGTAGGAAACTGAACAGGAAGCCCCCCTACTTCTACTTGTTCGAATCCCGAACCTGTCCACTTCTTTAATGAGCCCTTTTTAGTAACAGCATAAGGAACATCAATAATAAACATACAAAGAACTTCTGTATCTCCTACCGGGAATCTTCCGGTGTAATTATCAGAAATTCCGTCCCATGTAAAAATCTCCGCTTCTTGTCCTACAATATTTGCTCCGAAAACAAAAGCCGTATCACGCCATACAACTCCGCCCTCGCCCCTGAAACCAACGGGGATAGTTAAATCTTTTCCGACAATAGTCCCATCATAGCGATGAACTAATCGTCCGTCCGTAAAACAAAGAGCTCCTGCAAGTATAAAAAATCTATGAGGATTAGCAGTCAGCGCCGCTTGTCCAAGCGTTGTCTGCCACCAGGAAGCGGTCCACGTCCCAGCGGAAAGCCGGCTTAAATCCGTGGAAGTTGGGCATATCAAAGCCCCTACGAAATCAATCAAATCATATAATGGCGCAGAAGGAGTGCTTGCAATAGCATCTTCCGCCCATCCTGTTTCCGGATTAGAACCTGAAGTTTTAAAAAGTTTTCCGGCATTTGCCCACCACCTGTCAGTATTATCGGCAGATGATCTTACAAAAGCTATCGGCACAGTAAGATTCCCAAATCCTCCCTGTCCTGAATTTTGAATATCGGAGTAAGAATCTGCCAGTCCTACCTTTCCCCTATTTCTTTCAAGGTCAATAGATTTAGCCGACCATATTGAACCAAAATCCTGCCCTGGAAAAATACCAGACCATTGTCTTGTTTCCGGGGAAGGGATTTGTAGTTTTGCCATTTATGGTTTTAATAATTCAGCTGTAATCCCGTAAAAACTTACATTGGTAGTACCGGGAGAACCCGCGGCAGTTTGAAAGCCCGCGAAAAATAACGTTTGATTTGCCGAAGTATCAACATTACTGCTCACCGAAGAAAAATCTCCGGATGGGAAAACCGTCTGTCCTCCCGTTGATCCGCCTTGATAATTACTTATTCTAACCACGGTAGAATCAGTTTTAGAATAACATTTAAGTGATTGTGAACTTGCGCTGTTCACTCTTAATACAAAAGAATAAGTTGAAGTTGCCGAATAGGTTGCATTGGTCCCATCTCCTATATAAGCACCGCAAGTCGTAGTCGCTCCTCCTCCCAAAGACATATTAAAATTAACAAATACCTGCGTATTGTTTCCGCTTACAGTGGTTGTGGCAAAACCAGTTATACGAATTGCTGAATTAGCAGTTAAAGTATTCGCTAAGATAAGAGAGCTAATAAGCGAAGTTGTCGCCTTGACGCTATTTGTAATAGAAACGCCTACATCAGCAGGAGCGGACAAAAGCGTATATCCCGAAGCCCCGCTTCCTGCTACACAAGTAGTTCCGATTGCGAAACATCCGGTTGTTACACTAATTCCTCCTCCGTAAGTTGAAGTACCGGAACCGGTACTTGTAATAGTTGAAGTAGAAATTAATCCGCCAACCGTGGTTGTCCCGGCAAAAAGACCAGTGCCCTGTACCGCTAATGTGGCGCGGGGAGTTGTGGTACCGATACCGAGCAAACCACTCTGTACCGATAAAGTAGAGGTGCCGTTTGTACTCCCAAGATTATAAGTTCCTCCCGATGCCGATAAATTTCCACTCAAATAAAAATTTCCTCCTACCACACTAAGTTTTTCAGGAGGATTCGTAGTTCCTATTCCAACGCTATCAGCAGCAGTATTAAGACGCACCACCGAACCACTATCCGTCCATCCTGCAGTTGACGTCCCCTCTACTGTTGAAGGAGGAAAAGCCAAAGAGCCGAGAATGGGTTCAGTATGAATTACATTATATAAATAAATATTCTGTTCCTTGGTCCCCGAGTAAACCTCTTGGCCTCCGTGATCTTCATACATAAAAGCCCTCTCATCCATTTCTGGGAGAGCGCCTTTAAAATGCTCCCAAAGCGTATTACCGTGAGCCATTACCAAGCCGGTCATAGCCATGGAAGCCAATGTAGCTATAAAAACTCGTCTTACCATTTTATGAACCGGCTTAGTTGTTAAATTCCCGTTTTACAAACTGACTCCATACAGAACTAGATGCGTAAGTGCCCGTTGCCCACATTTTTACTCTGGCATATTTGTGCTGTAATCCATCGGAAGCAGTGATAATCGGAATACTTATCTTTGTCTGTCCGTTTCCTCCCAACTGCACAAAGCGCGTGGTTGAAGCAAATTCATTTATTAAGTTTGTCGCAGTAGTGTGTACTTCTTCCGTAAACCAATCTCCGCCGTTTTCTGAAAACTCAACCAGGAAAGCAATATTTCCCTGAGTTGTGCTTCCGGTGCCGAGAAGATTTAAAGTAACTTTATCAGCCCGCATAATATCACATGCCGGGAATATAGCCGGAGTAGCGGTACTATATTTTACCGGTTCTAAATAAGTTACAGAAGTTGTGGCCGCTGCGGTGTTAAAACAATAACCCTGTGTCTGGAAAGAACCTAGCTTCGGAACATTTAACTGCGTCTGCAATTCATCAACCTGTTTCTGAATTAAATTCAGTTTTATAAACAAGTCGTTCAACGAGGGAGCGGCATAAACCACTCCTGCGATTATGAGAGCCGGCAATAGTCCTAAAATAATTTTTGTTGATTTATTCATCTGAATCATCTGACTCGTTTAATGCGGCAGGATAACGTACTTCTTCCGGAATCGGCAACGAATTAATGGCATCGGCAATTTCATTCCTATCTATTTGCTTATCAGCCAGCCAGTTGAGAATCAGCCCGGATTCTACTTTTCTTTCCTGCGCTGTTTTGATAAGAGCTTCTCTTGGTATCAGTTCCGCAGAAATATGGAATCTATTGACTTGTGCTAATTTTTTACCTTCTTTCTTCCACGCTGTTTCTGTAGAAACCAATAAATCAGGAACTCCGTGGCCGTTGTCTAATCCGTATTTATCCTGTCCGCCTTTGTTAATTTTAAAAACTTCCTTTGTAAGATATTCTCCTGCCTTGTCCCATATCCAGCTCACTCCGTAAGGAATGCTGAATGCATAGCCTTCAAATGACCTCAATTCTATATCTCTTTTATCCGCCCTTCTATTTTGTACAAACATAATTTTACGCCGTTGATTTTACGCCTTCCGGCTAGGCTGTTTGTTATTAATAAATTTCAAATTACGCAACTTTCAAATAAGGATACTTCGCAATCAGCGCTTTCGCTTCCGCGCCGGTCACTTCAAGTTTCTCCACAGCATCATGCTTAAAAACAAATTTTTTATCACCCAACTCCAAGACGCGTTCGGCATCTTCGGGATCAAAGATAAAAACTTTCTTCGCGGCACCCAGCTTTTTTATTTTCTTTGCCATTTAAGTATTTTAGCTATTAATTTCCTTTCGGAACCGCCCGACAAACCTTTCGGTAAATCGACCTGCCGGGCGGTTCTCATTAAAGGCTAGTTCGTATCACGATATTGATATTCGAACCACAACAATACATCTCCTCCTTTCTGTGTTGAAGTTGCAAATTCGCAAGCAAGTATCGTGTCTTTTGTGTCACCGTCACAGTAATCCAGCAGAGTGGTTCCCGCGCTTCTTCGCGCTACAACCCATTCATTAGGATGTACTACCGCGAAATCTACGTTATCGGCACGCTCATCATTACTAATCCCCGAAAGAAAAGGCTGAGTACCGGTTGCCACGTTTTCATTCATAATCGTAGCATCGACAACATCGTACACAGTCTCACCTAATCCTGAATCAGTAGAAGTGCCTACTTTGAGAGCCTCTGAGGTAGAAGCCTTTCCCAAATAAGCCGCAAACGAATCGGTAAAATAAATATCTCTACCCGTTGTGTTCTGCCATGCGGCGCTTGATGTTGCCGCAGTTTTAGAAAGATACAACGAAAACTTACTTTCACACATTCTTGTAGAAGAAGCAGACGTACCCGATTCGGAACGAATCACTCTGTCGGATTCTCCAAGACAATTAGTGTCAAGGTCTGTTTCTCCTGCTAGCGGCTTTCCGCTTTCTTCTGTCACCGGAAGAGGGAGTGCTCTGAAATAAAGGCCGATAACAGCCACAGCTAAAACGACTATGGCTACCACTATCAGTCCTTGAAATTTTTTAGACATAGTCTTTTTTCTTTAGTTAATAATCGTTTAGCTGGAATAAGCCGCGTTATCGCCTTTCGAAGCCCAAAGCCCTCTCCAATCATAAGAACAAACTCCCAAGTCCAAGAGAACATCAAATAATTTTGACTTAGTATCTTTGTCAATCAAGAACTCAATGTCAGGACCTGCAGAGATTATAATTGCCATTTTCGCCCAGTTCGGCGCTACTAAGAACCATTGGGTGTTTGACCCAACTCCCGAAGCCGAAATCCCGGAATCAAGCAAAGAAGAGGACATCACTTTCACATACCCGCCTGAGTATATGTTGATGTCATGATTCGCAGTTCCGGACCTCTGGTCGGACTTGGTAATAATCTGCGCTGTCTTATCAAGGTTAAGTCCGGTGATAAGATAAATTTCCCCAGGAGCAGTCAAAGAAGCTCCATTATCAGAAAGCTGGTTTAACAACGCGATTCTGCCGGTTTCTAAGTTGACTTCCGTCAACGGAATACCAGTTGCCGAAGCATTGGATTGAGCCGTTCCACCGTCCGCGCGAGGGTGAGAAGTAGAAGCCGGAGGCGCTCCATCTCCGTAAGGGACAACCCTTACTCCTGCAGTTACTCCTGCTCCGGAAGTAAATGCTCTGTTAAAGATCTGCGCTCCCGCCAAGGCCAAGTAATACTTGACTTCAGTGATTAAGTCGGAATTTTCATTGAACGCATCGCCGTGGTCCCTATAAAGAACCGTCTGACGAGTTGCCTCAATACGACCACCGACCGGGTCTTGTGATACCGAGGTGTTATATAATTTATACCTGTTAAGAGAAGGAATAGCGGAACCGTCTGAGAATCTCTGCAAGCGACTTGCCCCGGTCTTTCCTGAAAAGTTTGAAGTAGCGTCATTTGAGCGCCTCACCTTAACAACAGGTTCCCATCCGTTTACATTTTGAAGAGGGGTCTGTGAGAAAAACTCAACAAACCGAACTCCTTGTCCGCGTATAGCATCTCCCCAAGTGCCTAAGTTTTCTGCCATGTTTTTCTAAATTAAGTTAATAAAAATTAAGAAGCTGTCTGTGAACCCCTCATAGGTCCTTCCACTACATAAACCAAACCGCGGGAGGTGTCTTCCGGGTCAGGACCGATACAAGCGAATCCCAAGTGAGCGCTTGTCGTCCTACTCACAGTAGATTCCGTTAATTTACCTGCCCCTGTCGTAGTCCCACACTCAACCTGCGCTCCATAACCGAATACTGCCGTAGTGTGAATTGCAGCAGTTAAAGGAGCCGACCAGACTGCGCCGGGGGTAATATCTATCTTCGCGTATATTCCGGCAACTGTTTCGTTAGTCGAGCCAACGGTAACAGTATCGTTCGTACCGGCATCATAAGAAACAGATTTACCGTCTGCTCTTCCGAAACCAATACAAATACCCAAAATTTTGTCCCCAGCTCCGTTGTAACGCCTTACAACAATGCTGTTCGCAACACCGGCACCCGAAACAACCGCTACAACATCACCCAACTGCATAACTCCGGAATTGACGATTATTGTAGAAGTGAAAACAGGACCAGCTGCGTCAGGGCCTCCTATAACTATAGTAGGCACGCTCAAAGGACTTTGCTTTCGTAAAAATGCCATATTTTCAGTATTTTTAAATTAATAATTACTCTAACGGTGTCTCTAATATCGGATCATAGAAGCCTTTAGCTTTAAGATACGGTTCTAACCGTTCCAAAGCCGAAGCATACTGTTCATCAGTCATATTATTTATCTTTGCCGCTCTCTGTTCTCCGGGGGTAAGTTTCTTGTCGTTCTTAATTTGACCGACATGAGGAACTCTTCCTCCAGAACCCTGTTTAAATTCCCCGAGCTTATTTGCTTGGTCTTGGGCTATTCTTTCAGACTCGGCTTTCGCCGCGTCCGGGTTTATAGCCAAGTATCCGCGCCGGATTGCCTCTGGATAAGACACTCCGCTTTTATACAAAGATTCAACAATAGGTTGAACACTTTTCCATGATTTTTCAAAATCAGGCCACCGAGAAAGGGCTTCGGTAATGGCTCCGCGGAGTTGCCCCCGCTGCTCGGCTTTCCTTTCATCTTCAAGCCTAGCAAGCCTTTCTTCTACAGGATCTTCTTTCTTACCACCAAGAAGATCATCTACGAAATCAGGTTTTTCTGATACTTTGCTCAGAATCCTTCCGATTAAAGGCTCGTACTTCTCATACAACTTAGCCTTATCGTTGATTTCGTTGAATCTTGGGACTTCAACCTTGCGGGTCGCACCCAACAATTCGTCTGCTTTCTCCTCGTGAGTTTTTACGGCCTCACTTTCCTTTAGAGGTGTTTCTTTTTGGGTGGACCCGTCCCCGGCGGTTTCCTCCGCCTTTTTAACGTCCTCTTTTGATTTTTCTTCCATAGTACGATTGTTTTTACGCCACAATCAGGGCAAAAGAAAAAACTTAACTTATAATTCCTTATTATATTATAGCATAACAATAGAACATAGCAAATATCTATACCTTGTGTATAACTAATTTTTTACCATCACTAAATTCTTTATTTTCCCATCTTTTAATCCAATTACAATTAGCACATAAAACCTGAAATTTTCCGGGATGTTTTTTTACAAAAGCATAAAGCGCCCACACTCCGTGTTTATATAATCCTTGTTTTAAATCTCTACAACCACCACCATTTATATGATCCACCTGAAGCGCGCGAAAATCAGAAAAACCACATTTTTTACACCTTCTCCCTCCTAAAAAGTCTAATATTTTAAATCGTAAATTTCTTCTCACTAATTTTCCGTTCTTTTTCCACCATTTACGCATATATATTTTATCATATGCTTTTTTGTCAAACATAAAAATAAAAACTAAGCTTATAATGCCAAGTTCTTATTTTTTATATATTTTCGCTCCTTGGATCCTCAGAGAAGGCTAAAATCAGACTACTTCATCATCATTTCCTTTTTCTTCATCATACCTTTTTTTGCGTGTTTCTTTTTCATCCCACCTTCGGTAGCACGCATTATGGTAGCGCAATATGCCGCCGGGTCTTTTTTATCCCGGTGAGCGTTCATACAAGCGGCCATGTTTTTGAAACCTGCGAATGGCATTGTTTTAAAATTAGCTGATAATCAAATCATTAAACTTTCTAAAAATTTCAACTCTGCTTTCAAAGACGCAATATCAATCTCTGATTGCAATGCTCCGTTCGTGGCTTTTTCCAAACCAACCGATTCTATTCCTGCTTTCGTTTTCAGCCATTTAAGAGCCACTTCCAAATGGTAAATATCTTTCAATTTATTTTTATAAGCATTTTCCCAATATTCTTTTTTAGCTTCTTCTGCAAATTTATTCAAATCGTATTTCATTTATTTTCAATTATTCTTTTAATAGTCCGATAACCTTTTACAAATCCCCGCGCTGATTTTAAACTATTTAACATTTCCTCATCAGAAACGAAATCATCTACCAGCAGATTATATGCCCAACGCAACATATGGTCTTCGGTAAAATTCTTTAAAGTATTCCAATCACCGCTAGATTTTAGTTTCCCCAGCGCATCCCTATCTGCGGGCGTTAAATCTTTGTTTAGTAATTCATCAAATGTCATAAATTTATATTGTGTTCCTTAGCGTAACTTTTGAATGTAAATATCTGTCCCTCAATTTCCTTGTTCCTTCTTTGATACTGCGCTAAATACTGTTCCGCTTCACGCTTACCGACCTTAACCGGATTGATGCTCTCTAGGAGCCAGATCCACTCCTGGACTTTGTTATACATCAACTCTTTTTCTTTCTCATGAATAATCTGCCAAATATATTCAACTTTTTTTGATTCCGGCAATTCTATTGCCGGCGGTTCTTGATTAGCCATATATTAATTATATAATTTTTTAATCTCCTCCACAATTATATCCGAGGGAAGCCGATCCCCAATACCAAGCCATTTACGAATGGCTTTGTATCCTTCCCCGTTTAACCATGGTTCTAACTGCTGATAATGCAAACATCTTTCCGTGACATCTTTTTTATTGGTATCCATACCGAACACCGGCTTGCCGACAAGCATAGCTTCAATCATCGCAGAAGTATTTATGGCATAAAGCCCACTCGAATGGAAATATGTGTCATAAGCTAACTGGAAGGCTTCCTCATCAGTTACATTTTCTCCCGCTCTTGGGATACAAGTTGTTCCGGGAATCTTAGACAATTTCTCCGCCTTATCCGGATGCGCTCGCACTACGACTTGGATATTCTTTATCATACAATAATCTGCAAACTGCGTTACTCCATCCACTTCATCGCCTGCGATAGAATTAGACGAACTTAAATATGTTACAAACGGCCTATCTTCATCCAAATCCCACTTCCTGCAAAACTCTCTTCTCGGAGTAGACCTGCGTTTCTCAAGCCATCTCTCAAAACTAAATGCCCCAACCTTCATAATTTTCTCTTTAAGAATATCGTGATATTTTACCAACTCGTTCTCCTGAAAATCATTCCAGCAGAAAACTCTGTCCGGCTTCGGATACATTGAAGCCTTCGTCGTCAGCGCATCCCAGTTCGGTATTAAAGACCACACAGGAACCCCGCACCTCTTCGCTTCAATGGCAAAATCCTGATCTGCATGAAACGGCCTGAAAGCCAAAGAACTGGTAAGCACCAAATCAGGATTTAGCTTCGCAAAATCAAATCGTATTGCTTTATGCGGTTTATAAAATTGTTTCATCCACGCGAGCGGCAGATACGCCGGCCATTCTTTTGTCGCGCGCTTCTTATAATATTCAGACTGCTCTTTCAACTTCCAGTAAAAAAACCTGGCATCATCTATATTACGAGCCAATATATAATACCAAGGGTGAGGGAACACCGGGCTTTTCCAAATTCTGATTTTATTCTTCCACGCGCCTTCTCTATGCCATCTATCTTTATTCGAATAAGCCGGAGTAGTATCCGTGAGTACGGTTATCTCCGCGTCATCAAGTTTTTCCAAAACACACTTGTATTGTTCAAGCTGTTGCGGAAACTGCAATAAAACTAAAATTTTCATTTATTCTTGTCCTTGTCCCGGCATCTGTCCGCTCATTTGCGGAGGATTAAAAGCCACCTCGGAAGATGTCCGCGGCGGCATCCCTGTTTCGACCGGCCCCATTTGGGATACTCCTCCCAACTGAGCCATCAAGGGGTTGTTGCTTAAATTAGCCATGTTGTTTTCCGGCACCTTCGCTTCCGAGACCTTCTTAAACCAGTTGGTTGTATCCTGCGCGATATGCTTCGCCATATTCCTGCGCTCCGATTCACCCATTTCATCATCTCTGTCCGCAAGCTGTTTATGGACTCTCAAATGTGCCTCTGTCAGATACTGTTCAGGAGTCCCATTCGGCAATGCTTTCAAAGTCGCTTCTGAAGTATTGCTATCAGCCAGAAGCAGGTGTTCCGCCTCCGCCAACTTAGCCGACTCTCCGGAAACATCCTTACGCAAAGTTTCCAAATCCGTTTCCAGAGCTTTAAGATAATTACCAATGATCTTATCCAAGTCTATATTTATGATTCCCGCCTGCGCGAACGGCGTCAGATCTCTCAACACCTGCGCCCACTTCGTTACAAGCTGGGCCGGCGTCATAGGAAGCAATACCCTCATATCAAGTTCAACATCATTAATGTCACCGCTAAACATTCCCTCATACACCTCCTTGGATTTATAAACATTTCCGGTCTTCACCTTAAATTCTTTCATCAAAACCTTTATCTGCTTCACGGCGCCGTCTCCCTTAACCATGGGTTCGCGCTTGATAGGCGAGGCGTAATACTGTTCAAATAATTTAACTTTTAATCTAACCGTGCGGATAAGCGCCTGCTTATACAAGAACATAAATTCTCTCAAGCGGGCAAGCGACGCTTCCCTGATAAACGAAACCTCCGTGGCCGTCATTCTCGACTTACCTCCGGCGAAACCAAGAAGTCGCTCATCTATCCCAGAAGCCCGTTTGATAGCATCTTCATAATCCTTATTCAAAGCAATATCCGCGTTCGTAAGTCCTGGAATCTGCCATGTTTTTGGGGTTCCCCCCTTAGTTCTAATCACCGTAAGCGGTCCCAATGGCATAACACGCTGGTCTATCTCGTCATTAACATCCGAGAACGCCGGAGAAAACAAAGACAACATCTGTCTATCCGCTTTCATTTCTCTATATCCACGGTGCGCCTTAATTTCCGCAAACGTAACCTCAATAATTCCCGCAGCCCAGAACTCGTCTCCGGAATAAGGAGAATACTGAATCGGAGAAAACGGCAGTTGCTTGTGAGTATAAGGAATCGGCGAAGGCTTCGCATTGGTGGCTATCTGCGCTCCATAGTTCTGAATAACAATTTCATAACTGTCATTAATCTTATTCCAGTAGTGAATTATCTGCACCTCATCATCCGAAAGTTCTATCGGAGCAAAAATCCTGAACACATTACTCGTTCCTCCGTCTTTAATCGCGCTCTTCGCCGCTGTCTGCGCTCCGGTAGTAGTAGAAGAAATTTCCGAAATATTAATTCCCATTCCGCTATTCTTCTTGATGTTCGTTTCCCATTGCGGGACCAAATGTCCGTAAATTCTCTTAGCATCATCATATCCAAGTATCTCTATCTCCGCGCAATCCCGAGCTGTCCCGAAATCAGCCCTGGTGAGTTCATCTACAAAAAATAAATAAGGAGAAACCCTTATTGTTTTAACATCATCAAAATCCCTGACTATCTTCTTAGTATATTTAAAAACATTCGTCTCCGCGTCAAAACTATCTATATTATAAATTTCCCTTTCGTCTTTCAAATAAACCGTCTTCAAACATCCGTTTCCCAACTTAAACGCATCCAGGCGGGCGTAGTATAGTTCCTTTTTTAAATCTCCCTTATCAGCGACAAATGAAAACAAATCCCTTAAATCGCTTGTCTTGGATTCATCCTCATCTTCTCTCCTGGAAAATACCGGCAGCACATCAGAATCCAAGAAAGCCGACTGTGCCGTCTTAATAGTCGCGTAAGTCCAAGTATCCGGCAGAGTAGAACGCCACGCGTCTTTTCCCTTCTTCTCCTCCGCAAACATTTTCCAAAGCAACTCATAATTCTTCCAACGGGAAGAATACTGCTTCTTAGCCTCATCCATTTTATTTAACCTACCGAAAATATAACTCACTCTATCTTGAGTCTTGCCTTCTTCCGGGCGGGCGGTCATAGTTTCTACCATTTTATAATTATACCACGCCTTACTTATAAATCCTAGTCAAAGCCGCGGCCTGTTCATTGCTTAAGTTTTCCACAGCCCCCCCGCTCCCATAACCTCCGGGCGCGGTCCCAAACCTATCCTCGGTATCAAACGTCAGCATGAACGCATCAGCCACGCCCAAATCATCAACTCCGTCTCTCCTCATATCACGCTTACCCTTGATTTGAACCTTCCCGGAGAGAGCCCGCCTATATTTAATATCCAAGAGCTGGTCCCAGCCCTCGCCCTTAACCAGTTGCCCGCCCTGCTTCAGCCAGTTCTTAGCTCTCATATAGTTCTCCGCTCGCCTATTCATAAATCTAGCCCTATCATCAGGTGGCATACCAGCGTTGACCGCCCTTACCCTGCCGACTCCGCTCTCCCCAAGTTCCTGTATCATCTTCGCCCCAGGCCCAAAATCGTCCACAGAAACCCTGCCGGGCTTAATTCCGTAATGCCCCATCAAAGTAGAAGTCTTTAATGCCCCGCTTCTAGGTGTGGATATCGCCTCACGAGCAACTATCTTAGCCCTGAACTTATCTCTTATAACCCAAACACCTTCGTTCTCACCTTCTCCGGCCGGGTCAATCCCCAACTTCGGATCAACAAACTTACCGGCGTCCTGCGCGTAACTCAAATCCTCAGCATCAAATAAAGAAATATATCCTGCGTTGTCTACGGAATCTGCCTGAGGAAATTCTCCTGTCACATGTATGCGGTATTCATCGCTATCCTTTCCGTACTTCGCTTCAAATCCTTCAGCAAATTCCTTGGCATTCACCAAAGGGCTTTCCAGTGAGTTAAAACTCAGGTTCTGCCACCTGGCCTTATCCTTATTAAAAGTCTCATAAAAATATCCCGTAATCCTCGTCGGGTTCGACGGCAGAATAACCAGTGTGTTTTTTTCCGTCAGCGACCCCTCGGCGATTTCAAAAATCTCATCAGGGATTCCGCTCGATTCGTCTCCAACAAGCAATACATTCTCAGCATGTAAACCCGCAAGCGCTTCAGGCGATTCCTTCTTCCCTGTCGCCGCACGAGCAAACCATACGAAAGGATTCTCCGCCATTCTGATATGCGTAGTATTCCATTCATATTTCATCTTAATAGCTTCCGGCATCTGTGAAATCCACTTCATACATTCTTTCCAGAGTACATCGAATATCTGTGACGATGACGGCGCGGTAACAGCAACCTGAGAATTTTTAAAAGCAAATAGAAACCATAAAATAATCCATGAGGCGACACTAGACTTACCTATTCCGTTGCCCGACTTAATACTTATCTTCCTTGCCGCCTCTCCCAACATAGCCGCCTCTACTGCCTTTAATATATCGTGCTGCTGCCAAGAAATATTTTTCCCTTTTATAAACTTCTCATTATCTCTTTCCGGGACCAAACCGAAAACATTTCTCACAAATACTTCAGGAGAATATAACATCGCCGCCGCTAAATTCTGGTCAGCTATTCTAGGTCTGCCCATATTGTTCTTTTGCTTCTTCCAAAAGACCTTTTACTCTTTCCTGATATTTTTCCGGAGACATCGAACTCTGTATCTCCAGCTCTTTCATCTTTGCTTTCTCAAATAAATCTCCCAAACTAAAATGCGCGTGTCCCACAACTCCGCTTTGTCTTATCTCCTCCGCTTTATATCCTCCGCCTACTCCTATCTTCAGAGCGTGAATTAGCCCTTTATCAATAGCTTGAATATTATCTTCTTCAACTATGCTTACATCACCGTCGCTGGTAAAAGTCTTAGTTATTTTTTTTGAATCAAGCAACTGTACAATTTTTTCCGCTATCTTCTTTGCTCCCACTCCGACTGAACGCAAAGCTAAAACCATATCTGCCGTTTCCAAATCTATTTTCTTTAACATTCTACTCCCTGCCATTTTTGCTCTCTCCGGTTTGTTCTGCAACCACGGCCTGATTACCATTACAGCCTTAGTCGCGTTTCTTCCGTTGCGCTGATACTCTTCCAAAAACTCTTCAAGTTCTCTGAAGCTGTATCTGCCTTCTGCCGGCTGAATCACCTGCTCTGTGTCTTTGGTAACTTTGGTAACAACATTATCCATTAGCTATATTATACCACTCTGCCTTAACATCATCAAGACTTCTGGCCAGTATGAACATCCCTCCGGCCAGTTGGAAGGCTTCAGCAAAGTCTTTCTGATCGGGACGGAGACGGCCGGTTGGAGTCTTTACCTCTATGCCTATGAAGCGCCCATGCGCGCAACAAAGGATGTCAGGTATGCCTCTTTTTGAACTGGTGCGCCAGAATCCCCTTTTGGCATCCCAGATACCGGTTGTGGGGCAGACGAAGGCGAAGACTCCCGGCTGGTGCAGGAGCCAATTTAGGATTTTATTCTTGATTTCTTTCTCGAGCATTTGCTTGACCCTAAATGTTAAAGATGTTGTAATAATGACTGTGGGTCTTTGAGCTTATTGTAGCATAAAAGTCTATTTGTTAATAGTATATTACTATATGTTTTAACATTAACACAAAGGGAACACGAAGCGTTGCTTCTGTCAAAGAAACTTTCCTTGAAACCTATCCATAGGGGCTAGGAAGCCTTGACGCTTCCTAGCCCTCTATGGTATAAACTGGATTTCAAGGCGCTAACAAATAGCGTGTTTATCACATATTTAATATCTACAGTCAAGAAATAAACGGGAAAATACGAAAAAGGGCTATTTGTTAAAATGTTTTAACAGATAGAGTAACAGATAGGTTTTTTTATAAAAAATAAAAAATGGCTTAATGAAGCCTTTTTTTGGAAAAAATTATAAAAAATTGGTCGCAAGGCAATCCCTCCAAAAATCAACAAAGATTTGGGGTTATTTTCTGGGAGAAGGTAGCATATAGGGTAAGTACAAAAGAGAAGAAAAGAGCAGAGAAGAAAAGAGCTTATAGGAAGGGGATTGATTGATAGGGGGGGCGAATAGGAAGCCCCGCCTACGGCGGGGCTAACATTGAAGCGAGGCGAGGGCGTAGCGCGAGGATAGCACGGGGGCGGAACTTGACACAAATGAGGGAATATGCTTGAAAGTGTTTTTTATCCACAGGGGGGTTTTGCTTGCTTGTCTGCGTTTGATATAATAAAGGAAGCGGGCAAAACCTTACTAGCTTATTGAAATATAAATATGTTAATCAAAATCAAAGACGAAAACATCGCCGAATTAATAGCCTATCATCAGAACCGCATCGCTGAATATAAAGCCTACCGGGCTGGCCTAACGATAAGCAGAGAGCGAGCCGAAGCCGAGAACAACAGCGAAAGAATAAACCAAATAGATGAAACGTTGGAAGCGTCCCGCCAGAGAGTGAAAGAGAACGAGGAAATTATACGCGAGCTAACCGAACGGCTACAATGAAACTCTACACCACAACAACAAGCGAGCGAGCCACGAAGGGGCAAGGCGGAAGCCAACTGGATATAAAAATACAATGCGGAAGCGATGAGCGCGCCGAAATCCTCCGGCTAAAAATTGAAAGCACGGAAAGCGGGAAAACGAAATATGATCGCACCATTACAGAGCTAAGCGGGGAAATTACTTTTTTACGCCAGCTCATAAGCAAAGCCAAAGAAGCAGAAGCCCGATACATAAGCCAATAGTCAAAACGAAAGTCAAAAAGTAAAAAGCCGTTAAGACGGCAAAAAACAAAAAGACAACAGCCTGCCCGCCGTTGTTTTTTTGTTTATCAAATGGCTAAACCGGAAAACAAAAAACCCATTAAGAAGAGATAAGAGATAAGAGATAAGATAGATAGATCCAGCAAGGCACGGCGAAAGAGTAAATAAAAATAAATATGTACCACGATATAAAACTAAATAAGAAACAGATATAAGCCCGTAATACACATTACTGGCTTATATCCGTTTCTTATGCCCGAAGCGTGGGGGGCGGAATACAATACTGGGATTGTACCTTAAAAAATAAATATAAATATACAATGGAAAAAGTAATAAAATGTTTTGATTGTGGCGATATGGTTTCGCGTAACGATATCAGCGAATGTAATCATTGCGGGGAAGATTTTTGCGATAGCTGTTTTTCCGGCGAAAGTTGCGGGAATTGTGACGACCATTTTTGTTCAGAAAGTTGTTTAGATAGACATAATGGAGAATACCATAACGATAATGATGATGATGATAATAATAGGTCAGATACTACAATAATAGTGCGTCCGTATAGTTCGGCTAAGATATTCCGAAGCGATAACGAAGGAAAGGAAATCAGAAGTAAGAGAATATACGGCGTGGAAATTGAGGCGTATTACCCGGATAGAGAAGCGGGAAACGCTGTACAAGACGAACTACCACGTGGCGTGGGCGTAACTACGGACGGAAGCATAAATCATAGAAATGGTTTTGAAATCCAGACGCCGAAGCTGGCGGGAACGAAAGGCGAGTTGATAGCCCCGCACAAGTTATTCTGGTTGAATGAGGACGGAACGCTAGGAGAACGGGAAATGCTTATAGGAAAGAAGCAGGAAACTAGGTATTG
>Ga0208957_1000273_pt1 | contig 45031 bp, 41 predicted proteins | sample RifOxyA1_FD_184029 | JGI IMG/M metagenome (GOLD analysis project Ga0208957, IMG submission 184029) | Groundwater microbial communities from Rifle, Colorado - Rifle Oxygen_injection A1 (SPAdes) | ecosystem: Environmental > Aquatic > Deep subsurface > Groundwater | place: Rifle, Colorado, United... | reverse complement strand
AGTTAATCTATTAGCAGGCCGGGCACTTGTTTTCTCATTATTTCCATTTACTGTCGATGAGCTAGGTGACGATTTTAATTTATATGAGACTCTTCGTTTTGGCTCCTTGCCCTTAATATATGAAAAAATTCCAGAGATTAAAATCAAAATGCTTCAGGCCTATACAGAGATATACCTGCGAGAGGAAATAAAAAACGAAGCACTAACAAGAAATATCCAGTCATTTTCTCAATTTTTGGATCTGGCCGCTCAGCTAAATGGGGAAATCGTCAACTATTCAAAAATGGGAAGACAATGTCATACTTTTCCCAATACTATTATTGCTTACTACCAGATACTTTTTGATACTTTGATAGCAATTGAGCTACCGGCCGGGGAAAGATCAGTAAAAAACAATTGATAAAATCTTCTAAGATTTATTTTTTCGATACCGGTGTGCTTAATGCTATTCGCAAAGAACTTGGAATTGAAATATCGGGATCATCACTGCGCTCTGGCAAATTATTTGAATCTTTTATTATTAATGAAATTTATCGGAATAATCATTACCATGAATGGAGTTACTCACTTTATCATTGGCGAACCAAAAATGGTGAAGAGGTGGATTTAGTTTTAAATAAAAATAAAATGTCTCACCCTATTGCCTTAGAAATAAAAATGACAACAGAAGTAATAGAAGATGATTTAAAAGGGCTAATTGCTTTTAAAAATGAGGAAAAAAAGGCCCGTCTGATTTGTGTGTGTAACACTCCTAAAAATTATATGGTGGAGGGAGTTGAGATAATTAATTGGAAAGATATCTTCTCTATGTTATAGCTTTCTTCTATGAGATTAAAAATCGATCAGATACTTTTAGGGTGCAAAGTTATTAGTAAAATTGCCGAAGGCGGCATGGGTGAAGTTTATCTTGCCAAAGATGAAAAATTAAAAAGAAAAGTCGCAATTAAAGTCATGCATGCCAAGATGTCTGGGGATGCTGGTTTGAGGTTTTCCAGAGAGGCGGAAGTCATGGCGAAGCTCAATCACTCGGGTATCGTTCAAATATATAGCTTTGGCGAATATGATCAATCACCTTTTTTTGTGATGGAATATGTTGATGGACCATCCCTTGCTAAATTTGTAAATAAAGCAAAATTTATTAAAACCAAAAGCCCCAAAGAAATTGCCGAATTTTTAGAAATGGGTATGATCAATGTTGATACCAATCTACCTTTTTTTGCCAGGGAACCAATTCAAAATCCAATCGCAGATCTAGGATATTTGAAGGAAGTGATTAATTTAATTTCCAATACTGCAGATAGCTTACATGTGGCCCATAAGCTTGGAATTGTTCATCGTGATATTAAACCGGATAATATTTTGATTGATAGGTCTGGACATGTAAAACTTAGTGATTTTGGAATTGCTAAAGTGGATGAAAATAAACAATTAACGGGAACCATGCAATGGGTGGGAACTTTGCAGTATATGGCCCCTGAACAATTTGAAGGCAGTAAAGCCGTTATAACTAGTGCTACTGATATATATGCCCTTGGGCTTATTTTATATGAACTAATAACGCTTGAGCATCCAATAAAAGAAAATGATCCGGCCAGTATTATGAGGGAGGTAATGACGGGGGAGTTTAAAAAACCTTCTTTTTATAATTCATCAATACCATCTAGGCTTGATGATTTGGTGATGAGTTGTCTTTTAAAAAAATCATCAGACCGATTACAAAGTATGGAAGAGCTTGCAGATGAACTCAGGCTGATTAAAGTTGATGGTAAAAAAAATAATAAAACCAATAACTATATTTCAAAATTAATGAAACTTTTTAAAGCTCAAAATTATAAGCCCAGTCCTATAATTCAAAATATCAACCACGGCAATGATGGTGTTAAAAGTAATCAGAGTGTTGAAAAGATGTATGAAACAATTGGCATAAAATATAAGTATAACGTAACAGCTTCTGATAAGGAGTTGTCAGAGGAATTGTACCAGGAAGGCAGGGGTGAGTATTTAAGAAGTCTAACTTTTAAGCGAGCAATTGATTGTATTAAAGAATCTTTGGAATATAATCCTGAAAATATTGACGCACTTATTATGTTATACGAAATTCAAAATGGTTTTGGTGGTACATCAACTCATAAAACTTTGCGGGAAATTTGCTTAAGAAAATATGAAAATGCAAGTGATATGGATCGTCTCAAAATTGATATATTTAAAAATGCTCATGTGAATATGAACTATTCTAAAGCTTTGCCGTATATTAGAAAATATCTAAAAGACGGAGGTGATGAACTTCTTTTTTTTGAAATTGAATCGGCTGCTTACTACGTTCAGGGCGATGTGAAACGAGCAATCGAGATAACTCAAAGACAGTTAGCAAAATATCCTGATTACTGCATGTTTGCTTATATGACCGCAAACTATAAAGAGAGTCTTGGGGAGGTTGATGAGGCAATTAGGTTAGTTTATGAAATATTCGAAAAATATCCACTGCACTCAAATTTTTACCTAATTTTGATCACCTGGTTTATTCATCTTGGTAAAATGGATGAAGTTGAGAGGTTGGCCATGAAAATGGAGGAGATTGATCCAGCCAATTCGTTTATACCAGCTTTGCGTGGTGCTTTTTATGCTTACAAAAATGATTTCAAGAAGGCCTTAATGTATCTTAGACAAGCAATAGGTATGACTTTTTCTAATTCTTTGCAGGCGTCCTATTATTATAAAATTTATCGAATTTATTATCTTCTAGGAGATGAAAATCAAATCGAAGGAGATAAATGTTTGCAGATAGCAAGAAATTTAGTTAATGAACAAGTTTTTAAAAGTTTGCCCGAAAGACAGGAAGATTATCAAAATATGAAATTTCATTTTCTGAGAGAGCTTGGCATAAACACTCAAGCAAGTGAGTTAGTAGAAAAAATTATTCGTAATTATTTAATACAAACTTTGGAAATCATGAGGGTCGCAATAGAAAATGTTAAGATAGATTATTTTGAAATCGATGAAATCGGGCGTTGTCGCTATTTTCAAATTATAGGTTTAAAAAATCGTGGATTTGAAGCTGAAACTAAACACTATATGTATTTACCTCATGTGCCTTTTGGATCAATTCTTGATCAGGATGGAAAAACCAATAAGGCAGAATTTAAAACACTTTTAACAAGTTATGGAACAGTTCTTGCTGACCTAACCGCCACTAAACCACTTGAGTCAGGCGATATGGGGTTTTATATGATGGAGCTTGATGGTTCCAAATGTATAATGGAAGAAGGTCAATTTTTTAATTTTAAAATGATCGATTTAAAGCAAGTGAGACCCACAGAGAAATATAATATTATAAAAATTCCAAGTAATATGAAAGTTATCTTAAGTCTGATTGATCCTAGTGAATCGATTCAAACAGAGGATGGACAATATTTGATTTATCAGAAATATATGTTTCAAGATGAGAAATTTAATGTTGAATTGAAATTGGAACAAGTAATTTGATTACACGGCATCCTACCTGTAATTTTTTGCCAAGTGATAAGTAATGTGGGCAATTTTTTAGAAAGTACATAAAATTTATTTTATCTAAAAATAATTATAACTTTTTGAAATTAAACAGTTTGCTGGATTTATTTACTTTAAAATACTACTTGGGACTATCATGTTTACAAGTTCGAGATCCTCCTATGTGGCACGTGTGCTCCCTGTTGATCTTGATAACTTGAAGCTAAAAATTTAGCTTCAAAATGCGGAGAGTAACATGGGCCATACAACCAATAAAAACCTATTTTGTGTTTGTGCTGTTATACTCTTTGTTCTGATCGGTTGTAATTCGTCAAGTTCAACTAAGAGCAATGATTCACAAAACAGCTACTTGTCTTCTTATCCTACTTCAGGGAAAAGTAATTTCCAATTGAACTTAACTGATGCTCCTCGTTTTGACGTAACTTCAGTCATCGTCAACATAAAGTATGTTGAGATTAAGGCCGGAAAAGGAAGTAAAACGGGAGATTTTATTTTTGCAAATAATTTTGGTCAAGTCGATCTTTTGACTTTAAAAGATGGAGTTCTCCTGCCGATGCAAGAAGTACAGATGCCAATCGGTATGTTTATTTCACAAGTTCGTTTTATACTGCATGAAGAAGGTAACTATATAGTAAAAAATGATGGCTCTATCTGTAATTTACAGACACCCAGTCAACAGGAATCAGGACTTAAAATATTAGTGAAATCAGAAGCCACCTTTGAGAGTGGTTACGCCTATTCACTTACCGTGGATTTTGATGCTCAAAAATCGATTGTTTTCCAAGGAAATAACGAATGTTTGTTAAAACCGGTAATTAAAGTAGGGGATTTCACTCGAACCGAAGCCGATGATGTTAATGACGATGGTTCTACCGACGGTGATGAGGATGATTTAATTGATCCAGTGGATCCAACACCTACTCCAGAAGCAACTCCTGAAGTAACACCTACTCCAGAAGCAACTCCTGAAGTAACACCTACTCCAGAAGCAACTCCTGAAGTAACACCTACTCCAGAAGCAACTCCTGAAGTAACGCCTACTCCAGAAGCAACTCCTGAAGTAACGCCTACTCCAGAAGCAACTCCTGAAGTAACACCTACTCCAGAGGCAACTCCTGAAGTAACGCCTACTCCAGAAGCAACTCCTGAAGTAACACCTACTCCAGAGGCAACTCCTGAAGTAACACCTACTCCAGAGGCAACTCCTGAAGTAACACCTACTCCAGAGGCAACTCCTGAAGTAACACCTACTCCAGAGCCAACCATTGATCTTACTCCAGATGAAGATCCAATTTGTACCGGGCTGGTATTTGATCCAAATGATCCTTCAACATGGCCTGAAGATCTGACTTGGGAAGATTTAGAGCCCTGTATTTAATACTTAACGAAATAAAATTAGGAATAACGAAGATCCCTTTATACCAGGATGATATAAAGGGATTTTTTTTGTATAGGACGATAGAGATTTATATCTGCCATCGTCCTATTATTAATTAAAATGTCTTACTTAGGCTTACAAAAAAAGCCTGATCATTTAGTTTAAGTGCGCTGGCATCTTTGCGGTTAGTATCGGAATAATAAAAACCGAGGTTGTAAGTTTCAATTACTCTCTCCAAACCAATCTTATAGTCCATATAATCTTTGATGTTAGCTTTTTGCTCGTTATCAAAAGTTGTATAACCAAGAGCGATGAGTGCATTTATATTATTTTTTGAACACAATACGATTTTTCTAAGGATATTATAATAGAAGGAAGATGACTTGGTTCCAAAATAATTATCGGTGTAATTAATACTTAAGTCATTTTTAAAAAGACTTGATTTGAGTGAAAATTCGCTGGTGTCCAAAGAACCTTTTTGTAGGTAATTATAGTAAATGAAGCCAACCCCAATTGAAATATTATCATTGATACCGTAAGTGTAATTGGTATAAATGTCTTGTTCCGCTTTGGTATTTGAATCTGTATTTGATATCCAAGTACCAAGACCTAATCCAAAATCAAAATTATAATCAACTCCTCCTGATACGGCAGTAGAGTGATTAGTTTGAGTCACTCCTCGCCAGACATAGTCGGAGCTTACCGAAATATTTTCTGTGAGATTGGCAAAACAGTTAATTGAAAAAATAAAACTTAAAATTAAAATAATATTTTTCATGATCTTAATCCTTTAATTTAATAATTTATAAATAAGCACTTTCTCCATGAAGTGAAGAATCCAAACCTTCAACTTCGTCCTCGTCGTCAACGCGGACTGGGGTTACCAAGTTGATTAGCTTTAACATGACGTAGGTAAAAATAAATGCGTAAAGTGCAGCACCTGAAACGGCAATAGTTTGTTTAATAAAGAAATTGAAATTACCCAAGATCAATCCGTTGGTTGCTGCAGGGTTGATTGCGTTTGAGCTAAAAACTCCAAGTAAAATAACACCAAGAATTCCTCCAACACCATGAACACCCCAAACATCCAGAGCATCGTCCCACTTCATTTTGTTTTTATACATAACCGCTAGATAACATGCGAGACCGGCACAAATTCCAATAATCGCTGCTGCTTGAGTAGATACAAATCCAGCACCAGGAGTAATCGTGGCAAGTCCTGCCACAGACCCAGTAAGTAGTCCTACGAATTTGGGTTTCTTTTCTCTGATCCAGTCAATGATCAGCCAGGTGCAACCAGCAAATGAAGCTGCAACGTCAGTATTTAAAAAAGCAAGTCCTGTGATTGCATCGACTTGAAGTTCTGATCCAGCATTAAAACCATACCAGCCAAACCATAGTAACCCGGTTCCCAGTGCAACGAGTGGGATACTATGTGGGCCATGTTCAGTGACTTTTCTTTTACCAATAAAAAATACCGAAGCCAGAGCTGCCATACCTGCAGTTGCATGTACGACAATACCACCGGCAAAATCAAGAACTCCCCATTGTTGTAAGAGTCCGCCCCCCCAGACCATATGCACGAATGGAAAATAGACAAACAGTAGCCACACATTCAAAAAAATCATATAGGCACCAAAGCGAATTCGGTTGGTGAATGCACCGGTTATTAATGCAGGTGTGATAATGGCAAACATCATTTGATAGGCGATAAAAACAAATAATGGAATTTGATTATTACCAGTGAATGCATCATTTAAACTTATACCCGTTAAAAAAACATGGTCAAGATTACCGATGATTCCGCCTACATCCCCACTGAAACAAAGCGAATAACCAACTGTAAACCACATTACCGTTGTGGTACACATAGAAACAAAACTTTGAATCATGATTGCTAATACATTTTTTCTACCTACCAGTCCTCCATAAAAAAAAGCAAGACCGGGGGTCATTAACATAACAAGGCTTGTTGCTAGAAGCATAAAACCAGTGTTACCAGGTTGAAATGTCATAAAGTCTCCTTATTTAACATCTAAAAAATTAATAATTGTCTCATTTAAGCTGTTTAGGTAAATTTGAGCAATTAGGTTTTTCCTGAAATTTACTCAGGATTTTCCTAGTCCTTGTTATAAGGAGCTGATGCCTTCTTTGATAGCGTAACGAATAAGATGAGCAATCGAAGTGATTTTTAATTTTTCCATTATTTGTTTGCGATGAGATTCAATAGTTTTGGGGCTAACATTTAGTTGGTGGGCGATTTCCTTGGTGGCCAGGCCATCGGCAATTAATTTTAATATTTCATATTCTCTGGAGGTTAGGTTGGATGAATGGATTTCATGCTTAGATAGATTATTTTGTAAATTCAAATATTCCTGTATCACCAAATCGTTAATGGATGAACTTAAAAAAATTCTATTTTCAAGCACTGTTTTTATGGCAAGCATTAACTCTTCAAACGCACACTCTTTGAGGATGTATCCATCGGCTTTTGCTTTAAGGGAAGCTAGTACAAAACTTTTTTCCTTATGCATGGATAAAATTAAAATTTTAGTGTTGGGAAATTTTTTTTTAATTATTTTAGTGGCTTCGATTCCGTCTATGGGTCCCATAGAAATATCGATAATGGCAAGATCCACCTCATTATGCTTGAAAAGTTCGATCAGTTCTATACCATTTTGAGCTTCGCCGATGATAGTGAGAGAGCCGGATTTTTTTTCTATCAATGAACGGAGCCCATCTCGAATAATTTTATGATCATCGGCAATGGCAATCTTAATTATTTTCATTTGGATCCTGATATACAGTAAGAGGCAGTTCTATGGAGGCTAAGGTGCCTTTTTTTAGAGGAACGATGGTGAATAAACCTTTTAGGCAAGCTATCCTTTCTTGAACGCTCATAAGGCCAAAACCAAATTTTTGATCTTGATTAATACCAATTCCATCATCTTTTACGAGTATTTTTAGTCTATGGTTTTGGCATAAAAGGCTAACCAAGATATGGGATGCCTGAGCATGTTTGATAACATTTACTAATAATTCATTTATGGAGCGATAAAGATAGATACGTTGGTTTTCATCAAGACTGGGAATTATTTCGTGTTTGCATTCAATTTTAATATGATGCCGAGTTTGAAAATTTTCTGTGAGATTTTCTAAAGCTGGAATTAGACCAAATTTATGCAAACTAAGCGGGCTCAATTCTGTAACCAAATCACGAGAATATTTGATACATTTTTCTGTTAAAGAAAGAGCATAATTGACTTCACCATCAATTCCACAAAAAACAGCGTTCCCTTGAATTTTTTTTAGATTTAATCGAATCATTGCTAATGCTTGTCCCAGGTGATCATGTAGATTTTCAGCAAGCTCTTTTTTATTTTTTTCTTCAATTTTAAATAGATCGTTAGTTTTAAGGTCTTGCATATTTAAAAGTCGCTAATCGTTGATCAATAATTTTCTAATGGGCGTTTATGTATCATTGGGATCAGCCCTTTAGCAAAATAAATGAAATCAATTTCTATAGCAGGGAGTTTAAGTGGCACTTCTAACACTAAAATATAACGATTAAAACAAGTAAAAACAGATAGTTATGAAATAATGTTTTAAAAAAACACCTATTTGCCTTACAATAGAATCAACCTGTTGATAACCCTAATAAAGAGCACAAACATGAATTCAAAAATTATTAGTTTGCTTGGTTTAATGATCAGTATTGTATTATTAAATGCATGCGTGGGCAGTGGAGTAAAAGTAAAAAATACTTCTGCCCGTTCTCAGACAAGCAGTAATTTACCAAGCACTACTACCTGCACAGTAGGACAAAGTGAACAAATTGATTGTACTAACGAAAAATATGGTGCCGCCAGAGCAATCAGGACCCAGTCATGTGTAGATTCAAGTAACGGTCCTCAATTTATAACAGGATCATGTTTTATTGAATCATGTGTTTCTGGTAGTACTCTAATTAATAATTACTGTGTACTTAGTAACTGTTCGGGCAATAGTACGCAAGCCTGTACGATTGTAAATGGGCAAGGAGTTCAAAGTCGAACTTGCAATAACGGCATATGGTCGACATATGGGGCGTGTTCGGTATCCAGTTGTAATACGGGTTATATCCAATCCGGCAACAGTTGTATCGCAGCAAGTTGTGTAGGGGTAACTAGCCAAGCTTGTTCAGTGACAAATGGAAGTGGAAGCCAGGCGAGAACTTGTAATAACGGTACTTGGTCAGCTTGGGGACAGTGCCTCGCTCAAAGTTGTAACCAGGGATATCGACTGGAAAATAATATATGTGTCTCAAACACTTGTGTTGGTAGTAGTACGCAAGCCTGTACGATTGTAAATGGGCAAGGAGTTCAAAGTCGAACTTGCAATAACGGCATATGGTCGACATATGGGGCATGTTCCGTATCCAGTTGTAATACGGGTTATATCCAATCTGGCAATAGCTGTATTGTGGCAAGTTGTGTAGGGGCCACTAGCCAAGCTTGTTCAGTGACGAATGGAAGTGGAAGCCAGGCGAGGACTTGTAATAACGGTACTTGGTCAGCATGGGGACAGTGCCTCGCTCAAAGCTGTAATCAGGGATATCATTTAGAAAGTAATATATGTGTCTCAAATATTTGTGTTGGTAGTAGTACGCAAGCTTGTACGATTGTAAATGGGCAAGGAGTTCAAAGTCGAACTTGTAATAACGGTGTATGGTCGACATATGGGGCATGTTCCGTATCCAGTTGCAATACGGGTTATACCCAGTCTGGCAATAGCTGTATTGTGGCAAGTTGTGTAGGGGTAACTAGCCAAGCTTGTTCAGTGACAAATGGAAGTGGAAGCCAGGCGAGAACTTGTAATAACGGTACTTGGTCAGCTTGGGGGCAGTGCCTCGCTCAAAGTTGTAACCAGGGATATCATTTAGAAAATAATATATGTGTCTCAAACACTTGTGTTGGTAGTAGTACGCAAGCTTGTACGATCGTAAATGGGCAAGGAGTTCAAAGTCGAACTTGCAATAACGGTGTATGGTCAACATATGGGGTATGTTCCGTATCCAGTTGTAATACGGGTTATATCCAATCGGGCAATAGCTGTATTGTAGCAAGTTGTGTAGGGGCAACTAGCCAGGCTTGTTCCGTAACAAATGGAATTGGAAGCCAGGCGAGAACTTGTAATAGCGGCACTTGGTCAGCTTGGGGACAATGTCTCGCTCAAAGCTGCAATTCAGGATATCATTTAGCAAATAATGCTTGTCTTACCAACGTGTGTGTAGGAAGTGATTCACAATCTTGTACAATTACTAACGGGGTGGGAAATCAAACCAGAACATGTAGCCTGGGACAGTGGTCTAGTTGGACTCAATGTACAGCTCAAAGCTGTAATCAGGGATATCACTTAGAAAATAATGCTTGTCTTACCAACGTATGCGCAGGAAGTAATTCTCAGTCTTGTACAATTACAAATGGGGTAGGAAATCAAACTAGAACTTGTACAAATGGAGTTTGGTCAGCCTACGGATCTTGCCTCGTTACTAGCTGTAACTTAGGTTATATACAATCGGGGAATACTTGCATTTTAGCAACTTGTACCGGAGGAGCTAGTCGGACATGCTCAATTACCAATGGAACTGGTACGCAAACGAGAACCTGTACTTACGGGGTATGGTCGGCATATGGGGTGTGTACGGTTTCTAATTGTAATTCGGGCTATATAAAAGTTGGTAATACTTGTGTCATCCCTACTTGCGAAGGAGCTACTAGTCAAGTGTGCGGCGTATCTAATGGTATGGGAAATCAATCCAGAACTTGCATCAGCGGAGTCTGGTCAGCGTGGGGACAGTGTATTGCTCAAACATGCAATCAAGGATATCAGCTTGCAAATGGACAATGCACTTTAATGGTTTGTATTGGTGATTCAACTAGAACATGTAGTGAAAATAATGGACAAGGGGTTCAAACCAGAGAATGTAGCTTTGGAGTATGGAGTAATTGGGGAGCTTGTGCAATTAGTTCATGCAATTTGGGATATCGCTTGGAAAATAATATATGTGTTTTGAATGTGTGCGAAGGAAGTAATATTAGAACTTGTACCGTGACTAATGGTTCCGGAACGCAAAGTAGAACCTGTACCAATGGTGTTTGGTCGGCATATGGAGCCTGCCAAGCAAGTACATGTAATAGTGGATACGTACTTCAAAATGGAGCATGTGTAGCGATTACTTGTCCCGGAAGCAGCACCCTGTCTTGTTATGTTGAGAATGGTCTAGGTGTTCAAACCAGATATTGTAGCTATGGCCAATGGAGCGACTATGGGGATTGTACGGTAACCAATTGTAATACCGGATATGTTAATAATTTCAATTCCTGTAGACCTACGTTATGTGGAGGGATATCCACACGTTCGTGTAACGTAACCAATGGTCTTGGTATACAAAGTAGGACGTGCAACAATGGGTTGTGGTCGGCATATGGTGCTTGCAGACCAGTTAAATGTTATAGCGATACTCAATTGATCAATGGAGAATGTGCCGCAACAGGTTGCTCTGGCAGTAACATCCAAACCTGCTCAGATTCAACAGGGTCTGGGCATCAAGTAAGAAACTGTGTTAATGGTGTATGGAGTAGTTACGGGGCATGTTTAAAAGATCAATGTATTGCAGGATATGAAGTGAAAAATCAAGCGTGTGTACCGGTTACATGTCAAATGTTATCAACTCAAGCTTGCTCTTTGGAAAATGCATCAGGAAAGCAAAAACATTTTTGTCAAAATGGTACTTGGACCGCTTGGGGACCTTGTATACTAAAAGAATGTACGGGTTTAAATGATTATACGTTAGATGCGAGCAACAACCGGTGCATATGTTCAGTTTATACTACTCTAAGCTGTACGGGATTGCATGGTACTGGCATTAAGACGAGAACTTGTCAGAATAATTTATGGACTGAATATTCTTCTTGTAAATTGTATTTTTGTGATACAGGTTACACTCTGAATGCCGTGAATAATACTTGTGATCCAAATTAAATATCTTGTAATGGAGTTAATATAAAAACAAAAAGGGCCACAATTCGTGACCCTTTTCTTAAATCATTTATTTAAAAACTAAAAAAGTTGTTCAAATATTTTTTGTAACCATCCACCGTAAGCAACAACTACTCCAGAGAATACAACAGACACCATAGTCATAACTTTAAGTAGGATGTTAAGAGAAGGTCCTGACGTATCTTTGAAAGGATCACCAACAGTATCACCTGTTACGCACGCCTTGTGGGTAGGACTGCCTTTTCCACCAAAATTTCCCTTTTCAACAAATTTTTTGGCATTGTCCCAAGCTCCACCTGAGTTATTAAGCATGATGGCAAGAGCGTAACCAGTAGTTAAACTTCCAATCAACAGTCCAAAAACTCCGGTAACCCCGATGATAAGTCCAGTGGCCACTGGAACAATGATTGCTAAAAATGATGGAAGAATCATTTCTCTTTGAGCACCTTTAGTGGAAATTGCAACACAGCTTGCGTAATCAGGTGTTCCTGATCCATCCATAATTCCAGGAATTTCTTTAAACTGTCTTCTTACTTCGCTCACCATTGCTTGAGCTGCTCGACCAACAGCTTTCATGGTTAAAGCGCAAAATAAAAAGGCAACCATTGAACCTATGAACATTCCAACTAAAACGTAAGGATTCATAATAGTAAGATCATAAGCTTGTACAAAGGTCTTAATTTGAGCGGAAGAAACATCAATAGCTCCAGTCGCCATTGCTTGCATTTTATTGGCTGCAAATTTAACACCACCAACTTCATAAATACCACCAGCTTCTACAGCTAGTTTTCCAATCCAAATCCTGACTTCTTCTACATAAGCCACCAAAAGTGCCAATGCGGTTAGGGCTGCGGAACCAATTGCAAAACCTTTACCGGTCGCTGCAGTGGTATTTCCAAGCATATCTAGAGCGTCAGTTCTTTTTCTAACTTCTGGTCCGAGTTCTGCCATTTCGGCATTTCCACCAGCGTTATCAGCGATAGGTCCGTAAGCATCAGTGGCAAGTGTTACACCAAGAGTTGCAAGCATACCAACAGCGGCAAAACCTATCCCGTATAAACCCATTGAGAAATCAGCGAGTCCACCAGCAAAAGCATATGAGAGAATGATAGCTGCAGAAATAGTGATTACTGGAATCGCTGTTGATTTCATACCTACTGCTATCCCTTCGATAATCGTAGTAGCATGTCCCATTTGAGCTGCAGTAGCGATACCCTTTGTAGGGGCATATTCGTCGGAAGTATCATGTTCGGTTGATTGACCGATAATGATACCAGCCAGTAGACCAGTAGCTACAGAGAGGGCAATTTTCCAATCCAAACCAAGCATTGGGAGAACAATAAAAGTGGCAATGGCTATCAATATAGAAGGTACCCAAACACTTACACCAAGGGCAGTGAGAAGGTTTTTTTGTGTAGCTTCTTCTTTGGTTCTAACTAGGAAAATACCAATGACTGATAAAACAGATCCAATACCGGCAATAATCATTGGAGCGATTACATAAGATAAAAGTTTGTCCCCAGTTATTGAAAGAGAAGCACCAATTGCCGCTGTAGCAAGGATACAACCACAATAAGATTCATAAAGGTCAGCACCCATACCGGCAACGTCACCAACGTTATCACCGACGTTATCAGCAATAGTAGCGGGGTTTCTAGGATCGTCTTCAGGAATACCAGCTTCAACTTTTCCAACTAAGTCAGCACCAACATCAGCAGCTTTGGTATAAATACCACCACCGACTCTGGCAAAAAGGGCCTGAGTGGATGCGCCCATACCGAAGGTTAGCATAGTGGTTGTTACAGCAACCATTTTACCTTTAATAAAGACGTCATCAGTAAGCCATGTCGGATCAAAAGATGCTCCCGCAGTTACTAAACCTATATGTTCAGCTAAACTTACCGCTAAATTGAATACATTATGATCATATAATAAATTTAATCCCCAATACCACATAGTAATATCGAGTAGTCCAAAACCAACAACAACCAATCCCATAACGGCACCTGCGCGGAAGGCAACTTTCAAACCTTGGTTTAAAGATTGCTTGGCTCCCCATGCAGTTCTTGAACTGGCTTCAGTAGCAGTTTTCATGCCTATAAAACCACATAATCCCGAAAAGAAACCACCCGTTAAAAAGGCGACAGGAACGAAGGGATTTTGAATACCCATGAAAGCGAGAATGCTTAAAAGAATGACTAGTACAATAAATACTAATCCAACTACGGTGTACTGCTTTTTTAAATAAGCGTACGCACCGATTTGAACAAATCCTGCAATTTCTTTCATCCGTTCAGTCCCACGATCGAAACTTAAAACAGATTTAAAAAAATACAAAGCGAAAATCAGTGCTAAGACTGATGCAATTGGAGCGATCCAAAAGTAACATGGTATCGAGCTCATTAACCCTCCTTAAAAAAAGAAAAAATTATTAAAATGAATAGAAATAATTCACTTGATTATGATCGAAACAGTCAAGTTTGTACACCTATAAACTAAGAAATTGATGGAATCAAAATATTAGTTTTACATTGCTTGTTTATTTTTGTTTTTATAGTATGAAGTGAGTTTTTGTGGATTAATTAGGAGAGTTTTTTATGGCAAGAGAAAAGTATATTGTTGGAAACTGGAAAATGAATCAAACTTTAGCAGAAATTGAACATTTTTTTGTTAGTTTGAAGGGAAAGAAAAGAGCTACGCGAACCTGGATTGCCCCGCAGGCCATGCATCTTAAAACGGTTATGGATTATGCAAACATGTTGGACATAAGAGTCGGTGCACAAAATTGTGCTGATCATCAGTTTGGAGCGTATACTGGAGAGTTATCTCCTTTTTCACTTAAAGATTTGGGTGTTCATTTTACTTTGATCGGACACTCTGAAAGGAGACAGATTTATGGTGAATCAGATGAATTGTTAAATGCGAAAACACTGCAAGCACTGCAAAGCGGTCTGCGGGTTATTTTTTGTGTGGGGGAAACTTTAGACGAGCGAGAAGCTGGCAAAACCAAAGAAGTAGTTGCTAACCAAGTATTAAAAGGTCTTAAAGATATTTCTGAAAAATATAGAAGAAGAGTTAAAATTGCCTACGAACCAGTTTGGGCCATTGGCACAGGCAAGACTGCGACTAGTGAGCAAGCGCAGGAAGTCCATGCATTTATTCGCCAAGAATTGTTACCTCAAGTTCAACTTGATGCAAAAGAAACAATCATTTTATATGGGGGAAGTGTAAAACCTTCTAACATTAAAGAACTTTTGTCTCAAAATGATATTGATGGTGCTTTGGTTGGGGGAGCTAGTCTTAAGGCGGAGGAATTTTTACAACTTTGTATGTAATGAATAGATGTATTTAAATAAAAAAAGCCAAGAATATTCTTGGCTTTTTTTATTATGAATAATTTTTTGTTAGAGAGTTTTCCCCATTAGTTCAAATAAATTGATACATTTTGCAGAATATGCGTATTCATTATCATACCAGGAAACCACTTTAACCATATTGTTTTCAATAACCATGGTGCTTTGAGCATCAAAAATAGAAGTATGTGCATCACCAATGATATCAGTTAAAACGATGGGATCTTCTGTATAATAGAGGATACCTTTCATAGGGCCATTGGCAGCTTCTTTAACTGCAGCATTGATTTCAGCAGCGGTAGCATTTTTTTTCAAAATGACTACTAAGTCTACTAAGGAACCCACTTGAGTGGGGACTCTCATAGCGCAACCATTCAGTTTACCTTTAAGTGCAGGAATAACCAAACCTACTGCTTTTGCTGCGCCAGTAGAGGTCGGAATAATATTAGTAGCGGCACTTCGGGCCCTTCTTAAATCCTTGTGGGGAGCATCGATTACTTGTTGGTCGTTGGTGTAGGAGTGAATGGTGGTCATGAGACCTTTTTCAATTCCAAAATTGTCATTTAAAACTTTTGCTAAAGGAGCAAGGCAGTTAGTCGTGCAGGATGCATTTGACACTAATTTGTCGCTAGCCTTTAAGGTATCTGAGTTAACACCGTACACGATGGTGGCATCGACATCATCAGCACTTTTGGATGGAACAGAAAGTAGCACTTTTTTTGCTCCACCTTGAATATGTTTTGAGATACCTGCTCTATCCCGAAAAATTCCAGTAGATTCTAAAACTATGTCAACGCCTTTATTTCCCCATCCAATATTAGCCGGGTCTTTTTCAGCGGTAATTTTAATTGTTTTTCCGTTGACGGTAATAGAATCTTCCGAGGAGGTGACTTCACCCTTGAAACGTCCCATGATAGAATCATATTTTAGCAGGTGAGCTAATACATTGGGCTGAACCAAATCATTGATTGCCACTACTTCTATGTTTTTGTGGTTTTGTAAAATTCTAAAAACTGTACGACCGATTCTACCAAATCCATTGATTCCAATTTTAATTGTCATAATTTCTCCTCGTTTAAAAAATACATACCTAATATTGGTAGCGCTTTAGTAGGAATATTTCAACTTAAAAAACGAAAGACAATCTGCAAAATAACCTGACCAAAATCATCAAAATTGATTCTTGATCGATTCTAAACTTAAAAAACAAATTTACCCACTACTTCTTGTGCTATAAGCGAGAGATAATATAATTAATTGGGTTATTTATAAAATGGTATTGATTCCAACGGAACAGTTAAGGAGAATTTTATGGCAAAAGGAACAATTGGTATTTTGACTGGTGGTGGAGATGTTCCAGGACTTAATCCTGCCATCCGTGCTGCAACCATCAGAGCGGTCAAAGAAGGCTATAATGTGATTGGAATTAAAAATGGCTGGAAAGGCTTGGTAAATATCGACAGGGATAAACCAATTTCCGAACAAAAATATGCGATGCCTTTGGATATCAAGGCGGTGCAAGCGGTGGGTAGACGTGGGGGAACATTTCTTCATAGTGCCAGAACCAATCCACTTCATGTTAAAAAAAGTGATGTTCCGTTTCGCTTGCAAAATGAATATCAATTGGACGATAACGATCTTACTCCCGAAGTGGTGAAGAATTTAGATTACCTGGGGATTAATTATCTAATACCGATTGGGGGTGATGATACTCTAAGTTATGGGGCCCACCTTCATAAGCAAGGATTCAAGTGCGTGGCTATTCCTAAAACGATGGACAATGATGTTTCTGGAACAGACTATTGCATTGGTTTTAGTACCTGTGTCACCAGAACCGTTCATTATACCAGACAGCTTAGGACCTGTGCGGGAAGCCATGAACGTTTTTTAGTGATAGAAGTTTTTGGCAGATATGCTGGTTTTTCATCCTTGATTCCCTGTCTGGCAGGTGCCGCAGACCGCTGTGTTATTCCAGAACATAAATTTGACATAGACAGATTGACGGAGCTAATGGTTTACGACAAACGAAATAATCCAAGTGAATATTCGGTACTGTTTGTGTCTGAAGGTGCCATGTTTGAAGGTGGCGAAATGATTTTTGAAAATGAAGAGAAGGATGCTTTTGGTCATAAGAAGCTTGGTGGAATTGGAGATTTGGTGGCTTTAAAGTTAAAAGAGCTTTCTCCCAAATATAATGGTGGTGAGAAAATTTCATCCATCACTCAAAGGCTTGGATATTTAGTTAGATCGGGAGATCCTGATGCTATTGATTCAATGGTATCCATGGCGTTTGCCAACCTGGCAATGAGTTATATCATTGAAGGTAAAAGCGGAATAATGGTATGCCTAAGAAAAGGACGCTACGAAAGCGTTCCTTTGGATGTGGTGGTTAGCTACAAAAAATTAGTGGATGTATCCAAGTTTTACGATATTAATCGTTACCGACCAAGGTATGAGAATTTTGAAGATAAACCCATGTGGATTATTTAAGAATTTAATAAAAGGAGTCATAGCATGATTAAACGAAAATGGGCGTTCGGGCTCATATTTGTGAACATTTTGGCTTTACTGGATTCTCTTTATTTAACTTGGCATCATTATCAAATGGAAATTGCCAAACCGATAACGAGTAGCTTTTGTACGATTAATTCCTTTATAGATTGTGATTCAGTGGCTTTAAGCTCTTATGCGAGGTTTTGGGGATTGCCTGCTGCCGGCCTTGGTGTTTTTGCCTACACTTTTTTATTGGGGTTATTTTGCTATTTGCTATTCTTTAAAAAGATAGACGTAAAAAAAGATTTTAATCTCTCTTTTCTTGTTCTTTCAGTTATGCTGGTTTTTTCTCTAAGACAGTTTTTTGCATCACTCATTTTTGTCAAAGCGATTTGTATAATGTGTATAGGATTATATATTTGTATAATCCTTATGGTTATTTTTAATTATCTGCTGCTTTCCAAACTAGATTATAAGGAAGGACTTCATAAATTAGTGGATATTTTAAAGTTTGCAAAAGTTAAAGAAAGTCTGGTTTATATTTCAATGTTGCTTTTTTGTATGATTATCGCCACGGCAATTTGTCTTTTGTTTAAAGCCCATTTTGAATCGGAGGTTTTGCCACCAGAGAAAACCGTCAATCAAGAAAAGGGAATATTGGATATGTATAATGAGCTTCCTTCCTTGGCAATTAACTATAAAGATTTGCCGTTTAAAGGGGCAGATGATGCGCCATTTGTTTTTTTAGAAGTTAGTGATTTTGAGTGTCCGTTTTGTTCATTAAGGGGAGCTATTTTAATGCGCTTGATGAGCCATTTTGAGGGATTGGTGAAGATCTATTTTTTAAATTTTCCACTTGATCAAAAATGTAACAAAACTATAAAAAATAAATTTCATGACAATGCCTGTTTGGCGGCACAATACTCTATTTGTGCAAACAATGAAGGCAAATTTTGGCCATATCATGATTATTTATTTAAACATCAAAAAGAAATTTCCAAGGAATGGTTGCAAAAATCAATTAAACATTTCAATTTTAATCTAGAAAAATTTTCTGGTTGTTTGAGTAATTTTGCGTCTCTTAAATTAAATGAAGAATTGGAGCAAAGTTATCAATTAAATATCACTTATACCCCAACAATCTTTCTAAATGGTAAAAAAATTTCTGATCTAGTGCAAAGAGAAGAAGATATTATTTCTCTGCTGGAAAGTATCATGAAAGCAACATTGGAGAAATGATCACTGGAAGAAATTATTGTAAAACCTATAGGTATAGTGAGAAGTCCATTCCCAGATAAATTCGGAGTTCCCCGAAGATCAGGCCTTATTAAAAATTTAAAAGCCATCATTGAACTTACACCGGAATTTTCATTACCTGGTATAGAAAAAGGTTTAAGTGGGTTTTCTCATTTGTGGGTTATCTTTCAATTTCATAAATATGCAATTAAAAAGACTTGGTCTCCGACAGTCAGACCTCCACGTCTTGGTGGAAATAAAAAGATGGGTGTATTTGCCAGCAGATCACCTCAGCGCCCGAACTTCATTGGTATGAGTGCTGTTAAAATTGAGGGGATAGTAAGAAAAAAAAATCGAGTTTATATTCATGTCAGTGGAATTGACATGATTGATAATACACCGGTGCTGGATATCAAGCCTTACATCGCCGACTCAGACCGGCTTAATCATACTTGTCGCGGGTGGATTGACAAACTCCCCCTTAAAAAACCAATTCTCAAAGTCACCATTTCTTCTGAGGTAAAAGAATTTATTAAAAAAAATGAAAGCAATGCGAATGAATTCATCAAACTGGTAAAAGAAATTGTGGCCCAAGATCCCCGTCCTTCTTATCTTCGAAGCAACCCGAAAGCCGCTCAGAAAAGCGATTTTACATTCTCCTTTGGGGGATACGATGTCAGCTTTTTAGTAAAGGATGCAAACAAAGCCTGTGTAAATCGCATTATATCCCTTTAATATTAAACATTTATATTAAGCTTAATACTTCTGAGTAAAAAATAAATCAGTGTTTTGTCTATGAATTAAATGTGATATATGCATACATATTAGAAAAATGGAGAGGATGATGGCCTGGGAATATAGTGATAAAGTCAAAGATCTGTTTATGAAAGCGATTACTAATAAGGAGGAATCCCATTTTGGTACGATAGAAAATCCTGATGGAACCGGTAGTTACGGATCTATTGCGTGTGGTGATGCCATGGTTTTCTTTTTTAAAGTAAAAAAAGATTTAGTAGATCCTAGAAAAGATGTAATTATTGAATCCAAATATAAAACTTTTGGTTGTACCTCAGCCATTGCTTCATCGGAAGCCTTATGCCTCATGATAGAGGAACAAAAGTTAACACCAATAGAGGCTATGAAAATCACCAGTCAGGATATCGTAGATTTTCTAGGGGGAATGCCGACGCAAAAAATTCATTGCAGTGTAATGGGTACAGAAGTTCTAAAGGTAGCTGTTAGTGATTGGGCAAAAAAGCGCAACATACAATTACATGGATTTGAAAAAAGTGATGTTAATGATCATGATGATGGGAAGATGGTGTGCCATTGCTTTGGTCTTTCAGATAATTTTATTAAAAAGAAAGTGCATGATCTTAATTTGCAAGATCCTGAAGATATTAAAAATACCATTAAAGCCGGTGGTGGATGTGGGATGTGTGTCAACAGTCCAGATGGTTTAAACGCTATTATTCAAGAAGTATGGGGCAGGAAAGAGAAAACCACTGATGATAGGCAACTCTTAGAAACTAAAAAAATTCATGAGTCTTTACTCAAAGAATTTGAAGGCCAAGCTCGGACTGAGTTAAATTATGTTGAGTTGGTGGATATAAAGGATCATGTAGTTTATTGTATTTTTGAAAATGAACAAGACAAAACTAGAATGGAAAAATATTTCCATGATCACGTGGACAAAAAAGTTGTTGTAATAGATGTTTGAGGAAGAAAAGATGGTTACGTATCTTGACAATAATGCCACTACTCAAGTTGATCCAGAAGTTATTAAAAGCATGATGCCCTTTTGGGAAAATATTTTTTATAATCCCAGTAGTGCCTATAAGGAAGCACGCATATCTAAGCTGGCTATTGATGAGGCAAGATCTGTCGTTAAACAAATGTTAAATGCCCAGTATGATACGGAAATTATTTTTACCGGTTCAGCTACGGAAAGTAATAATTTTGCTATTCATGGGGTCCTGGAAGCGAGTTTGGATAGAAAGCATATCATTACCACCAAAGTGGAACATCCTGCAATTTTAGAAGTGTGTAATGATCTTGAAAAAAAAGGCTATGTCATTACCTATCTTGATGTTGATATCGACGGAAATTTAAGTATTAAAGATCTAATTAAGGCCATAAGAAGGGATACCGCAATTGTTTCTATAATGTATGCCAATAACGAAACTGGGGTCATTTTTCCAGTTGATAAGCTTTCGCGAATTGTAAAGCAAACTGATTCGAAAATTATGTTTCATACGGATGCTACCCAGGCCGTAGGTAAACTTGATATTGATCTTACCGGAAAGTTAAAGTATGTGGATCTGCTTAGTTTTTCTGGGCATAAAATTTATGCCCCTAAGGGGATTGGGGTCTTGTATGCTAAAAAAGGTGCCACTATCTGTCCATTCATTCTTGGAGGTCACCAAGAACGAGGAATGAGGGCCGGGACTGAAAATGTTCCCTATATTGTTGGCTTTAAAAAAGCTTGTGAGCTTCTTATAAAAGAAGCCAATGAACGCTCTTTGGGTTTGATGGAGATGAGAGATCAATTGGAGAAATTTGTAGTGGCTAATATTCCCTATGTAAAAATAAATGGGGGAGCGGCATCTAGAATTGATAATACATCAAATATTAGTTTTTACGGAGTTGAGGGAGAGAGCATTCTCTATGCTTTGAATGAGGAAGGAATCTGCATTTCTACTGGGTCAGCTTGCTCTTCAGGATCACTGGCTCCTTCGCATGTAATGCAGGCTATGAGTGTGCCATTTACCTATGCTCATGGGTCACTGCGAGTTTCTTTTGGTAGATTCAACTCGAAAAAAGATCTGGAAAGAATTAAAAATGTTTTACCGAAAATTATTTCTAAACTCAGAGAGATTTCCCCATATTGGGATTGTCAAAAAGACATGCCAGTCGAATAGTCGCTTTGGCTACATCTCAAGACCATGATCTGATCGAAGTTTTGAACAATAAAAAAATCAATGGTTGACATATGTAAATTTTAAGATTTAAAATTTGTACATGATATTAATTTTTAAGGAGACATTATGAACAGAAAAGAACTCATCGAAAACATTTTGAACGAAAAAACCCTTAGTCATATGACTAAAAAAGACGCTGACAATTTTGTAACTGTAATGCTTGATACTATTAAGAAAACAGTTAGAAAAGGTGACGATGTATCTTTAGTTGGTTTTGGTTCTTTTTGCAAAGTTAAAAGAAAAGCTAGAACTGGTGTAAATCCATCTACTGGAGAGAAAATTAAAATTAAAGCAAAAACTCTTCCAAAATTCCGTCCAGGAAAAGCATTTAAAGAAATGATGTAATATTTTATTTTCTGCTTAATTAAAGCGGGGGCCCATCTTAAATGAGATGGGCCTTCTAATATTAAAAGGAGATAAAAGTTGAAGAATCATTATGATGTAGTCATCGTGGGCGGTGGGATTGGTGGTTTGGGTGTATTACATTATTTAAAGAAAAAAAATTTGAAAGTTATGCTTTTGGAAAAAAGTCAAAAATGTGGAGGACTAGTCCAAAGCTCGGTAGATTGCAACCATTTGTTGGAAGTCGGCCCTAATGCGTTCTTAAGGAGTTATCAAAATACTTATGATTTTATTTGTGAAGTCGGACTGGCTGATCAAATTATTGGCAATCAACCAGAAGCGTATCATAGATATATTTTTAGAAATGGAAGGATTCATCCACTCCCCGAAGATCCCATAAGTTTTATAAGATCTAATTTACTTTCTTCAGTGGCCAAACTGCGGTTATTCTTAGAACCGTTTGTTTTAAGAGGTGGGCAAGAGGAGAGTATTAAGGATTTTGGCAATCGTAGATTTGGAAAAGAGGTAACCGAGGTTATTTTAGATGCCATGGTGAAGGGAATTTGCACTGGGGATATTTCCACATTGGATATTAACTCTATGTTCCCTAAGCTAAAAGAAATCGAAAAAAAATATCGTAGTTTGCTTTTATTTTTACTTTTTTTTAAAAAAAGAAATGTTCAAAAAACCAATGATGGGAAAAAGACTCTATTTTTATCTCTAAAAAATGGAATGGGAGATATTGCTAACCATGTCTCTAATAAATATAAAGCTGATATTCAAACCGGATGTTTTGTTAATCAAATCGTCAAGGAAGAAAATCTGTATAAGATCTTGACTGAGCAAGGCATGTTTTATGCCAATAAAGTGGTTTTAGCGACCAAGGCTATGGAAGCTGCCAGCATCATTCAAAATATGTATCCTGACTATGCAAAAATTTTAAGTCAAATACCTTATGCCAACGTTGCCACCGTGACACTGAGTTGGAAAAAAGAGGCTGTCTTACATCCGCTTGATGGTTTTGGTTTTTTGTCTTCTTCAGCGGAAAAATTGAATATTTTAGGTGCACTTTTTTCTTCAAGTTTATTTCAAAATAGATCGCCAGAAGATGAAAAAATGATAAAAGTTTATTTGGGAGGGCCTCAAAAAAACGATATTTTGAAACTTCCAGATCAAGAAATTATTGAATTAGTTTTAAAAGATATAAAACCCATACTTCAAGTGCGTGATAAGTACCAATATGCAAAACTTAAGCGTATCGAAAATGCTATACCACTTTTCAATATGGGACATCAAAAAATCAAAGAGGAATTAAAAAATCTTTCGATTAGACACAAGGGTTTATTTCTAGTGGGCAACTATTTGGATGGAATCAGTGTTGATGCCACATTAAAAGTTGCCCATACTGTATCTGAACAGATTAATAATTTATCAAGTTAAGGCTGATAATTTGCCACCAAGGTTCCCATAATTGCTTGATTTTTACCGAATTTTTTTTGAATTTAAATTTAAACGTATTACTTTTGTTTTTGTAGGCATAGGCTGAAAATTTTATGCGTGCCCGATAGTCTTTATTACCGGTAAACAAGGTAGCATCTTTATCACATAGATTGGATAAATTACCTTTTATATAAAAGTTTTCCACATGAACGTCTTTGTTGTTATCGAAACATTTATCCGGATTGGCTGCGGTACAAGTTATAAGTTTTTCTATTTTAGTATTATTGGTCCAGTGAATATTATGAAATACAGCTCCTTTGGGGCGTTTAAAGGATATTGAGATACCAGGTAATATGTCTATTAGGTTAGGTAAGGCCATAAAATTGCATTTTAATTCTTTCTTAAAATCATCTGAAATATCAATTAAATCATCGTATACCCTCAGCAAAATTTGGGGAAATGAATTTTCTTTTTTCTCATTGAGAACAATAACTTGTAATTGGTCATTGAAACTAAAAAAAGAAGAAACTTGAATATGCTTGTTTAGCCCTAGAGCTACTTTTGCGCCGAGAGCATCCAAAAAGCTATGATCTTGAATATTGTGGTGATGACCAAGTTCATGGATGATAATACCAATAGCGGTCTTGATATCGATGGATTCATAAATCCCTAAATTATTTTTGAAATAAAGAAGATCTAGATTGAAGTAAATGGGGCTTCCAATAGCGTCTCCGGTTTTTGCAATTTTTATTTCGCCATCGATGATAAATGTGCCGGGGTTATTGTTTTCAGACATAAAAATAAGTGTTTTTTCCTGAGCATATTCATCTACTAAGTTCTTCTTTATTTGAGAGAGAATGTCTTTTTCTCGTTCATTTATTTGACAGATTTCGCTACTTAAACAAAGGTCAATATACTTCTCGACGTTTAAAAAAGTATAAGTAAGTGTGCCTTCCGCTGCACCACCACCGTTGTTGACTTCATCCCAGGAAAAAACATTCTGAACAAAAATCATAAGAAAAATAATCGTCATTCTTTTCATTTTATTTCTCCACATCAATTTTGGTTAAGGGGAATAACTGAAATGATAATGTGTATATTTCAGTTGGATTGCCAGTCTCTAAGAGTTCGGCAATTTTCCTCTTAGTGGACATTAGAATATTTTTTGCTTTTTCTAATTGATTTAAGTCAATAGCCATTGTAATTGTGCTAAATTCTCGCAATTTTATATCAATTTTGTCTAAAGCATCGTGTGCCAGGTCTAATGTTTCGTGATGGTATTTTTTGATAGCAGAAGAAGGGATGTCCCTAGTGGTAGATAGAGGTAGGGAAGTGCGCACTAATTGATGATCTTTGATTTCAATGACCTTCATCCTTTGGAGTCTTTCCAGGGCACTTTCGGTGTCATGTTCGGTAATGCCAAGTCGATTGGCAATCCATTTAGAATCAGCTTTGTTATTTTTTATTTTTGTGAGATTTAAAATAGCCATATAGTGCCATTCTGAAATTAAGCGGAAAGTATCTTCCGCTAGCTGGATGGTTTCAATTTCAGCAACAGTTGGTTTTTTAGTACCTTTTCCCTCAAGGAGAAGAGCGCTTTCTTCCTTGGGGGAAAGTGCTAGCTTTTTAGCTATTTTTTGAAGATTTTTGCGAGATAACTTTCTTTTACATGCTAGCAAATCGGACAAAGAAGTGCTGCCGATACCTAAGTCACGCGAAAATGCCCGAAGTGAATACATAGGGTTTCGATAACGTCTTCGATCAAACTCGCGGGATAATAATTCTTTGCAATAGCTGGTGTCCATTGGGTAGATCTTGGGTTGAAGTTAAAAAGTCTACTTGAAAAATATGACAAATTTATAATCTAAATACAAGTAAAAAGGAGTATGTGGTTTGGTTTTTATGTTCGAGTCTGGATTAGGATAAGTTAGCGAGTGATTTGAACTTTGTCTCTTAGAGTTTCGTCGTACAGGTTACCCAGATCAACTGTAAAAGCAATTGTTCGGTTTGTTCGGTCAATAAATTCTGCCATAAAACGTCTTTCAGAAATATCAGAATTTTTTAGACCAGGGGTTTGGTATTCCTCCGGCATGTCTGTTTTCATTTTTATACAATTACCAATAAAATCACTTCCACCTTTACAAAAACGGGCTGTGTTAATTCCTAGAAATGTTTCGACATGGGGAGGATTTGAACTTTTGTTGGTTCTAATCAAGCATGGGATGGTTTTTATGTTACTAACTTTCTTTTTATTAAAGCTAGAGGATTTAGGCTTCATAGCAAAGCCTTTTCCCCAATTATCAAGCGAACAGTTGCTGTTTTTATATGCAATTGTATATTCTTCCAGTTTATCATTTCTAAAAACACTAGTTTGGATTTCGAGTTCCTGATTTGCGTTGAACTTAATTTTACTGGCCAGTGCAATATCTCTTTTAAGCTTTTTTACCGGAACCATTAGGTTGGTTACACTATCGTATTGAGTGGAGGAATCCTTGAGAAAAGAGTCTTTACTTTGCGTTATCATTAATAGCCCAACGATTACAATTCCTGCCAAGGCTACCGTGACTACAATTTCTATCATGGTAGTGCCAGAAACATTTTTTAAAATAAATTGGGTAGCTCTTTTTCCATTATCCATGTTGTCCAACTCACGTTTTGCATTACTTTATTGGCAATATCTTCTTTTTTAAAATTAAAAGTTACGTTGGAAATTATTTCTTTGTGACACCTTTTGAAATGTTCTAACGATAGGAAGCATGACCCGTTTTTATTTTGCATACGAGTAAATCGATCGGGAGAGTAGAAATCCAACTCGTAGACATTTAGCTGATATGAGACTTTGGTGATTCTAGGGGTAAGATCGACCCATGTTTTCAGCCAGCTATCTTTTGGGTTAGCGGAGTCGGATGAATATTCAGTTCCCAGTACCATGGAGTTATTCAAAATAAGCTCATACATCTTTTCAACCTTCAAAGACGAAATGGTGTTGGCAATGCTTTCAGCCGTTAGTTGGGCCTGCCATTTGGTTTCCAACCTGATTACATTATCATGATCTTGACCATACATGCTGGTAAATGAGTAATAGGCGATAAGGGATATAGCAGCAGCTATAAAAACTTCAATAATGCTAAGAGCACCTCGGTGATTTGAAAAAAAACTTTTTCCCTTTTTGAACATGCGAAAATTTTAACATAAAAATTAAATTTTAAAAGAGGAGGCAAATTTTAGTGGAATTCTCGGTGAAAGATACCAGTTTTGGAAAATTCACTTTGACTGGTGACTCGAGTGCGGTCAGGAATTTGGTTTATATCAGCGCACCTGGCGCAAATCCACTGAACTCGAATAGTCGGGTTATTGTGCTGGTATTTTTCCACATCAGGTAGAATATTGTTGCATACTTCACAATAATTGCGGGTTTCTTGATGTTTGACTTTTTTAGTAACTTGTTTCTTAGCAAGTTTTGGTCTTTCATTTTCCTGACGACTTGCTTTAAAGCCAGCTTGTTGTAATGCATCCTTAATGCTTTTACCCATAAACTCAAACTCCTTAAAAAAAGCGAAACCAGTATCAATATTAATAAAGGATTTTTCTGGATTATAAAAGAAAATTTTTGCACAATTAAAGAATAAATGACAAACAGGTGATGTATGGCCAAAATTTTGATCTATGAGAAAAAAACTTGTCCCTATTGTAGAAAAGCCAAAGAATTTTTTACCCAAAAAAAGATTGAATTTGAGACTATTGATGTTGAACAAAACCGGCCTGTAGTTGATGAATTGATGAAAATTCACAATTGGGATACAGTTCCAATGATTTTTATAGATGGGAAAATGATTGGTGGTTTTTCTGATTTGATGGAATTAGAAAAAAAAGGTCTACTTAAAAAGCTATTATCTTAAGCAGGGGATGCTATTTGCTAGAGAAATATTTTGAGTTAAGCGAAAATGGTACTAATTTAAAAACTGAAATTCTAGCTGGAATAACGGTTTTTTTAGCCATGGCATATATTGTTATTGTTAACCCAATTATATTAGGACAAGCGGGTTTACCCCAGAGTGGGGTGGCTACGGCAACTATCTTGGTTACCGTTTTTTCCAGCGTTCTGATGGGGGTTTATGCTAAAAACCCTATAGTTGTAGCTCCCGGGATGGGATTAAATGCTTATTTTACTTTCTCGGTTGTAAAGGGAATGAACGTTACACCCGAAGTTGCTCTTGGAACAGTTTTTTGGTCGGGTGTATTTTTTGTAATACTGTCGATGTCCAACGTGCGTTCAAAAATTGTGGAAGCGATCCCTAAACAGCTCAGGTATGCGGTGTCTTGTGGAATTGGTCTATTCATTGCGGTGATTGGATTTGTAAATGCAGGGTTTGTCGTGGCTTCACCAGCTACCTTGGTTACGCAAGGTGCATTAAATGCCAAAACCATAACTTTTATGCTAGGACTTCTGTTAACTGCATTTTTATTGATAAAAAAAATTCCTGGAGGAACTTTACTAGGAATAATCGTTACCACCTTAATGGCCATACCTATAGGGCGTTTTTGGGGGAGCGAAGTGGTGGTTTCAAGTTTCTCTGAGATTGTATCCCTGCCTGACTTTTCTCTTTTTTTAAAACTTGAATTTATTGAAAGTTTAAAATTTGTGTATGTTCCGGTTATTTTTTCATTTTTATTTACAGATTTGTTTGACAGCTTATCTACCTTTATGGGGGTAGCGGAAGCTGGAAATTTGTTAGATCAAGATGGCAATCCTCGGAATTTGAAAAAATCATTATTAGTAGACGCGTTTTCAACGCTTATATCTGGAATTTTTGGTTCAAGTTCAGGAACTAGTTATATCGAATCTGCCGCGGGAGTTAATGCCGGTGGTAGAACTGGGGTGGTCGCCGTGGTTGCTGGATTGTGTTTTTTACCATTATTGTTTTTTTCGCCACTACTTAATTTGGTGCCAACTCTCGCCACTGCTCCGATTCTGGTACTGGTTGGAGTTTTTATGATGGTGCCAATTACAAAAATTAACTGGCATGCTTTAGATGATGCTGTTCCTGCATTTTTAGCAGCCATTTTAATTCCCATGACATATTCGATTACCAACGGAATCGTTTGGGGTATGTTATCATTTTTAGTTTTAAAAGTTTTAAGTAAAAAATATCATGAAGTAAATATTGGTCTCATTGGCGTTTGCATACTGTCTGTGATTGCGCTTTACTTGGGACATTTCAATTAATCCCTTGATTGGCGTTCTTATCAGATAAAAGAAAAAATTGCACATTAATTAAATACTCCGGCGCAAGGAGTTTGACAAAAATTACATTGGGCCAAGGAATTTATATGAAACTGTTTAATAAGATAATTTTCTCTCTCAATGATGACTTGGTGGCAGTGATGGCATACCGTGTGCTGCCCCGGAGGATTAAAAATATTGCCAGTATAAACATATCTTAGTCCATTTTTAAGTGCAATCTCTTGAGCTTTTTGTAGCATAGCTGGAGGAGTGGGGTTGATGTTAAGCATTTTGTGAGCTGGATGAAAGGCTGAAAAGTGAATAGGAACGTGATAACCTAAATTGTCGGCAATCCAGGCTACCATCTCTTCTAATTCTTTAGTTGAATCATTTAATCCTGGAATAATCAAGGTCGTGATTTCTAACCAGACTTTAGTATGGTGTACAATATATTTTAGTGTATCAAGCACAGGATCTAGGTGGGCATTACAGTATTTTTTATAAAAGGAATCACTGAAAGATTTTAAATCAATGTTGGCAGCATCTATAAAGGAAAAGAAAAGAGGCCTTGCCTCGTCAGAGATGTATCCGTTGGAAACTGCCACAGTCTTGATATTTGAAATTTTGGCATATCGGGAAACATCTTGGGCAAATTCAAAAAAAATGGTCGGTTCGTTGTAAGTGAATGCTACCAATTTGGTATGATAATTTTTAGCCAGTTGTATGATGTCAGCTGGATTGGTGACAGAAGTATTTTTATAATGTTCCGGTGGGGGATTGGAAAGATGGTGGTTTTGACAGAAGTGGCAATCAAGGTTGCAGCCGAAAGTGCCAAAGGACAAAATTGAGCTCCCTGGATAAAAATGATAGAGAGGTTTTTTTTCTATTGGATCCATGGAAAGTCCGCAAGGTCTTCCATAGGTTAGTGGAACAATGTGACCATCGCTATTTTTCCGGGCTTGGCAATGACCTAATTGATGATTTTTTAAAATACATTTTCTGGGACAAACTAGACATTGAATTTTATCTACATCAATTTTTTTATAAAGTTTTTGATTATCCATAAGATTGTAATTAAATGTTTGAAAATATATTTTTATTATAACAGAAAATATTTAATAAACACCATGTATATCAACAAGTTATATCTTTTTTAGTATTAGTGACTTTTTGAAGGAATTTTTGACAGTTTTAAAAAAAATTCAGACAATTTTACAATATATTTTTTCCAGAAAGGATAACACTATGACGGAATATAGAAAAATTCTCCAATTAATCTTTTTTACTTTAATTTTTTTAACGTCCAATGCCTATGCTTCTAAAATTGTTGAAGAAGGTTATTTTGTTTTTGATCAAGATCGGACGCATTTAAATTTAATTAAATCACAACCTGATTTGACAATCGACTTAATTAGCAGTTCTGGCTATGAGGTTTACGGGCCTAAAGGTACCAGTATTTGGTTGAGTGATCTTGAAGTTTCATATATTGAACTTGGTAAGACGCAGGATAAAGCAGCTTTGGATTATATGAGTCCAGAAGCTGTTGCTATGGAATTGAAGAGATTGGCGGAGACCTACCCACATATTGCTAAGACCGTCAAAATTGGGCAGTCGGGCTCAGGAAGGGAGTTGCTATTTATTAAAATTTCAGATAACCCTGAAATTGACGAGGTTGAACCTGAGTTTAAATATATTGGCAATATGCACGGAGATGAGATTGCCAATCGGGAAGTTTTGCTAAAATTAGTTGAATATATTCTAAGTGAGTATGGCAAAAATGAAGAAATTACAAACTTGGTAGATAATACTGAGATTTGGATTATGCCATCAATGAATCCAGATGGAGCTGCTTTAAGAAGAAGAGGAAATCAACGTTGGGAGGATTTAAATCGGGACTTTCCAGATTTTACTTCTTCCGATAATACTAATTCACCGGAAAAGCGAGCCGTTGAAACTCAAGCAATAATGAATTTTCAAAGTGAGCGTAATTTTGCGCTGTCTGCGAATTTTCATGGAGGAGCGGTATGCATTAATTACCCGTGGGATACCACTCCTGCCCGTCCACCATTGCTTGATTTCATAGTTGAGGTGTCTCATGAATATGCCAATCAGATACCAGAGATGAAGAATTCCACGCAATTCACAGGAGGTATCACCAATGGATATGACTGGTATGAAGTCGATGGAGGGATGCAAGATTGGAGTTATTACTGGCATGGAGACTTACAGATTACTGTTGAAATGCATGGTTCCAAATGGCCCAGCTATCGGAAAGTGGAGGAATACTATAAGTCTCACAAAAATTCATTGTTGAGTTTTATTAAAAGAGTTCATCAAGGTGCTGGTTTTTATTTTGACGATTCCACTATGAAAGGAAAAGTTTCAATTGTTAAACTAGCTGACTTGGCGAGTCCTTCTAAACTAGAAATAGGAAATTTCTCATTTAAAAATGGGGAATTTTTTAAAGTTTTAAGCCCTGGGCAATACGAATTGATGATTGAAACCGCCGATGGCGATAATCACCATATCAACTTAAACGTTAAATCCACCCATGTTTATCATAACGGAAATTATGTTAAATTGGATTAGCTGATCTAGAATAATGGGGTTGGATACATATCTAGCGTAGCGGAATTGTTATATTTAGTTTAATCAAACCCACCCACAGTGGCCAGTTATAATTTATTTAGATTCAATGCTTTAATTTTTTCCCAAACCGTGGCTCTTGCAGACAAGTAGTGTTTTGAAGTGAGATTTAGACCTTTCGTGATTAATCTTATTTCTTCGCTTTCAATTTCCTCTACACAATCATCACTTCCGGCAATATAAAAAAGCGCCTCTAAAACGCCGTATCTTTGTTTTTCACTCATAAGTTCGGATAAGGTATGGGCGTATATATGGTTATCAAGTCCTGCTAATTCTTTGATTTGCTTACTCGCGATCGAAATCACTGTGTTTGCTTGAGAATCATTTAAACCTGTCAGCTTGGTTACAATTTGTTGCATGGAATGAAGTTCGTCGTGGGAATAATTAAAATCGACATATGCTACTCTTGCCATGAGTCCGGCAAGGCAAGCGACGATGATTTTTTCATTTTCACTTGCATCGGGCAAGGAATGGGAGATTTTTTCCAGAATGTCATTTGACCTAGATTTTTTTTCAATATTTTGATTTTTTAGTAATTCCCAGAAACCCATATGCACTAACTCGTTAAAGTAACTCTTTTATAGTATAGTGTCGTCTGAAGAAAATGAAAAGGAATCTATTGAGGTAGGAAGAATGACACAGCAAGAGGGCAACTATGGTCATCCAGATGAAAAAACGATTATAGAGGAAAAGTCGAAACTAAAGAGACCGCCCCTCTATCAGGTGATTTTGCATAATGATGATTATACAACTATGGAATTTGTGATTATGGTACTGCAAAAATATTTTCATATGGATAGTCTGGTTGCTCAAAATACAATGTTGAAAATCCACCAAGAGGGGGCGGCGGTGTGTGGGGTTTATACATATGAAATTGCGGAAACTAAGAGAAACCATGTTAAGCAAAGTGCTAAAGATCATGGGCATCCCCTTGAATGCACGATTGAGGCGCAATGACTAGTTTGAAGTTAGAATACATTATTAATGAGGCTATCAGAAAGGCAAACAAGTTGAGACATGAGTATCTCACTATTGAGAGTATTTTATTTGTCTTACTAGGTGATGCCTTTGTAGAGAGGGTTTTAACTAGTTGTGGAGCTGATATAGATCATATTAAAAGTGCGCTTAATGATTTTTTAAATGATGACGCTAACTTTTCGATTTTAAGTGACAATGAAATTGAAGACCTTGGGCGGAATCAATTTGCGGACGAAAAAGTCAGGCAAATCGCCAGACAAAATGGAGTTTATTATCAACCTGAATTAACCATATCTTTGCAGCGAGTTTTGCAAAGAGCCGCTTTACATGTCCAATCTTCCGGTAAAAATCAAATTTTGGGAATTCATTTATTGGTGTCGATTTTTGGTGAGGAAGAAAGCTATGCGCTTTATTTACTAAGATCTATGGGAATTGAGCGTCTGGATATTGTACAAAGATTAGCTCATGGGGAGGATCATCCTATAACAGATCAAGAGAGTGAGTTTGTTGCGCCAGAGACTGGAAAAAAGACTAGTGCTCTAGCTTTTTATACCGAAAATATAAGTGAACAGATTCGAAGTAATAAAATAGATCCAATTATTGGTAGAAAGAGTGAAATTTCTAGAATCTGTCAGATTCTTTGTAGGAGACAGAAAAACAATCCATTAATTATTGGTGATGCAGGGGTTGGAAAAACTGCTATAGCATATGGACTGGCTTTTGCTATCGAAAAAAAGAGTGTACCAGAATTTCTTTTTGCAACAGATATTTATTCATTGGATATGATGAGTCTGATTTCTGGTGCCAAATATCGAGGAGAATTTGAAGGAAGATTTCTGGATGTGTTGAAAGAACTCAAAAAAATTGGGGAGTCTGGGAAAAAAGCGATTCTTTTTATTGATGAATTACATGCAATTATGGGTACTGGAGCAACTTCTGGTGGAAGTTTGGATGCCTCTAGTTTATTAAAACCGGCACTAACCAGTGGTGAAATTCGATTTATGGGGAGTACTACCCATGATGATTATCGAAAGTTTATTGAAAAAGATCATGCTTTTAGTAGAAGGTTTCAAAATGTTGAAGTCAACGAACCTCAATTCGAAGAAGCATTTCAGATTCTGAAAGGATTAAAGCCTGGTTTTGAGAATCATCATAAGATAGAAATTCCAGACGAGGTTTTAAGGACAGCTTTGGAATTGTCGATAAAATATATTACTGATAGAAAATTACCAGACAAGGCAATTGATATCATTGATGAAGCGGGTGCTTCTTTACAAATTAAAGGAAAATTAAATTTAGATGCAATCTTAAGTGTTAGTGATGTTGAAGAAACAGTTGCTAAAATGGCCAGACTTCCCGAAGTGACAGTTAGAAGTGATGAAAAAGAAAAGCTTAAGAATCTGGAGAAGAATTTATCGTTGCTGATTTTCGGTCAAGACAAGGCTATCAGTAAAGTAGTAGATACAGTATTACTGGCACGAGCAGGGCTTGGAACTAGTGATAAACCAGTTGCTTGCTTTTTATTTGCTGGTCCTACTGGAGTAGGCAAGACTGAATTGGCCAAGCAACTAGCTTTTAATCTTGGAATTCATTTTGAAAGAATAGATATGAGTGAATATATGGAAAAACACTCTGTATCTAAATTGATCGGGGCACCTCCGGGTTATATTGGGCATGATCAAGGTGGTGGTTGTTTAACTGAATCTATCAAGAAGCATCCTTACTCAGTTTTACTCCTGGACGAAATTGAAAAGGCTCATTTTGAAGTTTATAATATTTTACTTCAGATAATGGATCATGGAGCATTAACTGATTCGCATGGAAGACTCACTGATTTTCAAAATACCATTTTGATTATGACTACTAATGCTGGTGCCAAAGACATGGATGCAGGGGCGATTTCTATCGCTAATTCGGGTTCAGTTGTGAATAACAAGCAAGATAAGGCCATAAAATATTTTTTTACACCGGAATTTCGCAATCGTTTGGATGATATTATATATTTTGAAAGTTTAAAAGATAGCGTGGTGGTAAAAATTGCCCAGAAATTTATGCTTGAACTGGAATCGAAGCTACTTGTTCAACATATTGAACTGACCACTGCTAGTGGGGTACTTGAATTTATTGCTAAACAAGGATTTGATCCTAAATTAGGGGCACGTCCCATTTCAAGATATATAGATGAGCATATAAAGCGCAAACTTTCCCATAAAATTCTATTTGAAGAGATTGGTGCTAATAAGAAAGTACGTTTGATCATTAAAAATAATGTTATTGATTTTGAAATTGATAATTAATTAGTCATTTTACTCACAAAAAAAATTTCTCCAAAAAATTTAAGTGCTTTTTTCTTCTTAAATTGTTTTTTTGTCGTAAAGAACGCGGCTTATGTTTATTTTTGTGTAAAAAAAGAAGATTATTAAAAAAAAATGCGAATATAGTTTTTTTTTATTTGCGTAAAAACAAATTTATGTTTATTCTTTTAGTGTAAGTTGTAAAAACACATTCGACAGGAGGATGTCATGGTAAAGAAGACAACCAAAAAAGTAGCAAAGAAAGCAACAAAAAAAGCAGCTGTTAAAAAAGCAGCTCCAAAAAAGAAAGCTACAAAAAAAGTTGCTAAGAAAAAGTAATCACTTTTTCAGGTGAAAAATCGAAACGGCCTAGTTAATCTAGGCCGTTTTTTTTTGTGTAAACTTGGACAAAAACGTGTATATTCCGTCTTTTAGCACTACCAAGGGTGTAAATATGTTAAATAAAGAATCAATGGACTACCCTAGACGAAAAGTTTGGATAAAAACTTTTGGTTGTCAGATGAATTATCATGATACCGAGCGAGTGCTTTCTCATTTGCAAAAGCTGAATTTTTTGCCTACCGATGATAAGAATGATGCTGACTTATTTTTGTTCAATACTTGTGCCATTAGAGCACTAGCTAATATGAAGTTTTATTCCCAACTTGGGGAACTTAAAGGTTTAAAAAAACAAAAAAATAACAATATCGTTATTGGTGTTTTGGGCTGCATCTCCCAAATTGAAGGCCATGAGCTCTTAAAAAAATATAAACATTTGGATTTTGCACTGGGTACGGATATGGTTGATCAAATTCCAGAGGTTTTGTACCGGATTTATTCCGGTGAGAGCAAAATTGTTCTGGATGCTTTTGATAAAACTAGTGATTACTCGATTGAAACCAAGATTACTCACCAATCTCCTCAAGCCTTCATTAACATAATGAAGGGGTGTAATAATTTTTGTACTTATTGTATTGTCCCTTATACCAGAGGCAGGGAAAAATCCAGACTTATAAGTGAAGTCGTTGCGGATATTCAAAGATTAGTGGAGCACAATGGGATTGAGGAAGTCACCTTACTTGGTCAAAACGTTAATTCTTTTGGAAAAGAAAACCATGAAACCTTTCCTGAGCTGCTTAGCAGGGTTAACCAGATTGCTAGATTGAGGTTGATTAGGTATACGACCAGTCACCCAAAAGATTTATCCGATGAATTAATCAATGCTCATGGAAATCTTTCTAAATTAGCCTTGCATTTACATTTACCAGTGCAATCAGGATCAAATTCCGTGTTAGAACGCATGAATAGGAAATACACGAGGGAATCCTATTTGGAGTTGCTGGCAAAGCTTAGAACTGCTCAAAAGGATATTGTTATATCATCTGACATAATAGTCGGTTTTCCTGGCGAAACCGATGCAGAATATGAAGACACAATTGATTTACTCAAACAAGCAAGGTTTGATTTTATTTTTTCTTTTAAATTTTCCAAAAGACCGGGAACGAAGGCCTTTTTAATGGAAGATTATCCTGATGATTTAGTTAAATCCAAAAGATTAAAAAAATTGCAGGATTTACAACTCAATATTCAAAATGAAATAAGGCAGGACATTGTTGGCAAAACGATGCAATTGTTGGTGGATGGAGTTGGAAAAATAGAAGGCAAGAAAAAATGGAAAGGTAGATCCAGCTGTAATCGAATAGTCCATTTTGATGGACCGGAAAAATCTGGATCACTTTTATATAAATGGGTGCTAGTCAAAATTACCTCATCAACAGCACTATCGTCTCAAGGTGAGTTTATAAGTATTTGCGAATAAAGAGGCAAAACTTACTCCACCACCTGTTTTTTCCCACTTATTTTTTTAATTTAGGTTGCGCTATAATGGATCGAAGTGCAAAGATTATGAAAAAACTTTACTTCCTTATAATATTCAATTTTATGTTAGTCATTATCCCATCCACAGGATATGGACGATTTGATATCTCAACAGATGCTAGTTACTCCAAGCAAGTGTACGGTGATAACAAGGTCAATGCCTTGAGAACGAGATCCTATGGTGGATCATTTGCCTATTATTTCTACTATTTAACCGCATTTGAAGTGAATTATATTTATGATCAAACCACTAACTCCGAGGTGATTAACTACAAAGTAACGGAAACTGATTATACACTAAAATCGGCAGAGTCGGAGCTGATATCAGAAGTAATCAGTGTAGGATTAAGACAAGCCTTTAGCCGCCCAGAAGCGAGAATCAGACCGACAGTTTCTCTGGGATATGCTTATCGGATGTATCGAGATAAAAGATCATACCATTATAAAAATGACATAAATGGCAGTGATATATTTTTAAATGACAAAGGACCACTTTCCAAACAAAATTCTTTTTTTTCGGCATTTGGCATACAGTTAAGATTAATTGGACAGTTTTATTTAAGAGGATCGGTTCAGACAGTTTTTGCTTTTTTTAGACCGAGTTTGGCCAGTGACTATTTGAAATATTCGGCAGGCTTCTTATGTTCTTTTTAAAATTTTTTACCCTGATGATGTCGCTGTTTTTTTTCTCATGTGCTAAAATCGGGTACGTATATGATCAAGGTATTGGGCAGATGTCTATTTTGAGAGAAGGGGTAGACAATGAATTAGTTTTAAATAATCCCCAAATACCAGAGATTCAAAAAGAAAAGATAAAAAAAATTGAACAATATAAAAAATATTTTTTTGAATATTTCCAAAAACCTGTCAGCAAAATATATTCTAAAACAACTTTTTTAAAAACTAAGTCGGTAAGTCATATGGTGGTAATTTCGCCCTACAATAAAGTGGAAGCTTTAAAGGAATGCTTTTGGTTAGTGGGATGTTTTCCATACCTAAGCTTTTTTGAAGAAGAAAAGGCTAAAGAGTATGCTGAAAAAAAGAGGAAGCAGGAATTTATTACTTATGAAAGACCAGTCTATGCTTATTCGACGCTTAATTATTTTACCGATACTATTTTAAGTTCTTTCTTCTATTATGAGGGTGAACAATTAGCGGAGCTCATCTTTCATGAGCTTTTTCATACCATTTTTTTTATAAAAGATGATGTGGATTTGAGCGAAAACCTGGCCCAATATTTTGGATTGGAACTGCAATTTGAGTTTTTTAAGGTTTATGGACAAGAAAAAAGTGTGAGGGTTAAACAAGAGAGTGATCTCTTTAAATTAAGACAAAAAGTGCTTGAAAGGATTGATGATCTAAATAGATTGTATGAAGAAAAGCAACCTCCAGGTGTAAAGGAAGCTTCGCTGATTTTGGATAATTTTCTAAAAGATGATTTCTATCCAAGCATGGAAAAATATTGTCAAGAAATACAAATTGATAAAAAAATTTGTTTTCCTTTAGGCGTAAAATGGAATAATGCTAGCTTTGCAGCTTATATGACTTACGAAAAAAATATTGAACAAATAAGAATACTGCATGAAAAAACCAATAAAAATTTGAAAGAATTTTTTGAATATTTGGTGGTAGAATACGAAAAGTTTCAAAATCAGGATGCTAAGGAAACATTTGCAGAGTATTTGTTTGAAACTAAGTAGCTAGCTTTTCATCCAAGGACGATAAACCCCATGAAGCATATACTTTTTATTGATCAACTTTCTAAACTGACTTTAAAAAAAGACACGTCGCTTATGATTGCGCTCACACTTAAAGCAAATCAGATTCCCACCTGGCTTTTGTTTGAGGAAGACCTTTATTGGAACAACTTAAGGGAACCACTGGAATTGAATGTTTATGATTTTAGTGGATCGATAGATCCAGAAAGTTATTATCTTCATGATTTTAGATTGCTTGATAAAAAAAGAATAAAGCTTGAAGCGGGCGATATAGTGCATATGAGGATTGATCCGCCTTTTGATTTGAAATATCTCCGGTTTTTATGGATCTTAAAGGCCATGAAAAAAAATGGTATCAGGGTCATTAATGATCCTGAAGGAATCCTTTGTTATAATGAGAAGCTTTATGCATATGAGCAAAAGGAGGCCATGGATACTTATGTGGGAAGATCATCACAAGAGTTGGATCTTTTTTTAAATAAGCTGAAAAATCAAGGTCTGGATGAAGTGATTATGAAGCCACTCGATTTGTATCAGGGGATCGGGGTTGAAAAAGTTTCACTGTCTCATGCACCAAGATTTTTTTTAGAAAAAACCCAAAGTTTGCAAGGGCCAGTCATAGTCCAGCCATTTTATAAAGAAGTTTTTAAAGGTGAGATAAGAAGTATTTTTTTTAATGGGACTGAGCTTGGCAATATTCTAAAAATTCCCAGGAAAGGTGAATTCCTGGCCAATATTGCTAGAGGAGCACACTACGAATTAGTGGAACTTACACCAAAGCAATCCCATGTTTGTCAAAGAATCAGTAAAGAACTTTTGGACAAAGGAATTAACCTGATTGCTTTTGATATACTTGGCGATTATATTTCCGAAGTTAACATTACTTGTCCAGGACTACTAGTGGAAGTTTCTTCAGCCTATCAGATGAATCTGGCAAAAAAAATGATTGATCTGATATAAAGTGAAAATCAAAATGAGTTGGTATAATCGGTGGCGAGTTCAACTGAAAAGGAATAGCATTCAGTTCTAGGAACTGGCCAATAAGGACACACGTCAGGATGTCCTGGTTCTCTAATGCATCCACCATTGGATGAAATTGGGGTTATGACTTCAATTACATAATAACCATTGGTTTGAGGAAAATCAGCCAAATCTCCAAAACGTAGTATGGCAGAATAACCGGTAGTAGCATTGGTTTCAAAAGCCATACTTTTATAGACACTTGAACCGGCTGCTTTAATGCGAACGGTGCCTTTTAGTTTGGTATATGGAAAACTGACATAGTGGCAAATCACTCCATTATCGTCGATAGTGTCTTTCGCGGGAGGAGATTCTTTTTTTATTCTGACATCAAATTTTACATCAGTTTGCATAACACTACTGGGGATATTCATAGCTTCACTACTCCAAACGTAGGTTCCGTTGTACGCACTATTTTCTAGTCCATGGGCCACAACTGGGCTAAAAGTGTAGGGTGGTCTGCCGGGTCCAGCTGTTCCAGTGGGTGTTGGATAAGGGTAATAAGTATAGGAGGGCGTAGGTGTTGCACCGACTGGGTTGGTGGTAGTTTTAGTGGATCTTTTATTTGTCTTGGTTTCAAAACAGCCAGTAAGAGTAAGAGCACTAATCAACAAAATCAAAAAAGCAGTTTTCATAACTATTCCTTTTACCTTTAGTTATCCTCAAGTATTTATCGTAATATTTTTTACTTAAGTTAAATTTATCGTTGGTTTTTTTTAGAAATGATCAATAATTTCATTCTTTCCGAGTGATGTGGTCAAGTATGTAAAATAGTAGGTTAAATTTATGGGTATATTTACACGCAAAATCAATGTATTAACTTGTGCTTAAGTGGTATACCTAAACCCCTTCTTGATTAGATTACAGATACCTGTTAGAATGCCGTAGGAGCGAATTTGTTCAATATGAAGATACTCGAATCGTTTTTGCTGGATAACAATAAAATATTTTTTGGATTTGCGTATTCATTACTGTCTGATGACTTGCAAGCACAGCAAGTAGTAATTGATGCAATTTATGTTTTAAATTTAAAAAAATCAGATTTGGTTGAAAATTTGTTAGCCACCACAGAAAATTCCACCCAAGTTGATATTTTGGCGCAGATTAATAAATTTATTTTGACGCAGATTTTTACAATTAGTCAAAAAAGAATCATTCATTTGAAAAATTCTATTGCATTAGACAACAGTTTTTTAGCCTTTTACAATTTGAATACTGCTAAAAGAGCACTGCTCTATCTAAAATATAAAACGCAGACCACTTTCTCAGATATAGCGGAAATCGTAGGTGTGAACGAATTTGAACTGATGGGGCTTTTATCTACAGCTCAAAAAAATCTGATGGAAAATATGGGTCATGATACAAAACATATATTTGCGTAAAGGGGATTAAATTAAAGTATGAACACTGAGATGTTAAGAAGTTCGCTAAAAAGAGAAATTGCCAAAGATATTAAGAAGAATAAGACGGAAGAGGTTTTGGGACAACCGGACTCAGACCCTCTAAGTAGAAGCGAGGTTTGCTTACATTCCAGAAAATTGTTTAGTTTGATTAATTGTGATGACAATTCTAGTTCATTAGATTTCATGAAGAGACATTTTCAGCAATGTGGATTTTGTCAAAATCAATATTATAGGCTTTTAGAATTGAAAGCAGACATTATTAAAAATATTCCAAATGCAATGCCGGATAAAAAGATGCAAGACTCTTATGCTATGGAAATTAGTGAGTTACTTAATAAACTTGAAAGCACCAGAAGGTTTTGTGTTAAGCCGAAAATGTTAATAGATAAAATTTTCTCGTTGTTTAGTATTTTGAATCATTAAAAACTAATTGAAAATAGATAGAAAATTCTTTGTTTTTTACGAGCGCTACTGGAGGATTTGGTAATACCAAATCCTTAAGGGTATCATCAAACAATTCTTGAATATGGTCGTTGCTAGACCACTTTAAAATTTTAATTGCCACAATGTGTCCCAATGAATCGTAAGTTACTCTGCCAGTTAGAACATGATTTTCCGTTTGCACCGCTTTTTCCAATGTAGGTCTTAGCTTGGATAATCGATTGTAATTTTTAATAAATGAGTTGAAGTAAGTAAGATAGGTTCTTTTTTGAAAACTATAAAACATTTTTTCCATAGAGTTAAGTTCGTCTTCACGCACTCCCTCTGGAGAGATAAAATCAATGTTGAAAGACGTTCGACGATAAGTCTCGGGGGCAGAGTAAGCAACGTTATGTTCAGAGATGATTTTTTGCGCCGAAATATTTTTTTTAGCCATTCTTTTTATAAGGGACAATTCAGCGTTTTTTTGATGAAGGTCATTGTCCTTAAGCAAATTCAAGGAGGCATTGTTTGCAATTTCTTTTTTTAATGCTTCTAGGGATAATTTGGATATTCTACTGGCAGAACGTGGCATGGGAGGTGGCTTTAACGAAAAATTTTTTGAACCATTCTTAATACCCAAGCGTTTTAGTTGTTCAAATTGATCCTTGTCTAATTGCTCCAGTGAAATGGTTTTTTTATCCATTTCGATTAAATCAAAATTGGAAATGTTGAGAAACTTTCCCCCCAGCATTAAAAATACCAGGCAAATTAAGTGGGCCATAAGTGAGAGACTAAGCGGCCTTTTTAAAAAATCGAATATATAATTAAACCACATACAGTTCATTAGCTTATAATGATTCCCATTACTTTTGTAGTTGTTTGTATTAATACCGGGTAATTTTGTCGAGTTCTTGACTCTTGTTGTATCATTAGTAATAATTAAGTATGTTGCCCTTGTGTCAATTATTGACTTTAGGTGGGCGGCGAGGGGTTAACTCCATGGACAAGATGTTTAGTGGAAATATATCAAGGAAGATCGTCTTTACTCAAATTGTTTGTTTGTTTGGTTTTTTTGGCGCTTTATTATTCCAACAGATAAATTCGTCGAAAATTCAGTCCACTTATATGATGTCAGATGGGGTGACAGTCTGCTTTTCCAGGCTGGCCCAGACTTATACTGCAGGTTTATTAAAGCTTACCAATTCCCCATATTTGAAGAATGACTTCATTAAAAGAACTGAAGAATGTTTTGGACAGTCCACAGTTTCCCTGGAAAATTCGTTGTCTAATACATTTAATGAATCAAAGGATTCATTAAATCAGTTGATGTCGGGAGTGCATTGGTTTCATGAAAAAATAATTGCAGGGCCCAGTGGTTTAATTGATTCTAAACATTTTGGTACGCAAATTAATTCTCGGTATAGTAAGCTTGAAGCGACCAAGGAGAGTATCGTATCTTCACTTGATAAAAATTTAACAAAGTATTTAAACTTGGGCAAATATGCTTTGATGGCGGTTTTTATTTTGGGATTTATCTTTTTATTTTCAACTATTTTTCTAACGATGGGAGAAATTAAAAGAAGAAGGAAGCTCCAGCAAATTGAATCGGTTGCCTCACAAGAGCTTTTGAAAGGAGACGAACTGATACTTGATCATGTCTTACAGGTGGTGAGTGATGCTTTGCTTGATGTGAATTTAATAACCACTAGAGATATGTTTGTTAAATTTTATAATAACGTGGTAACTGGCCGGATTAGTTCTTTTGTTCGTCCAAGTTATATTGAAAAACATTTGCATGAGGAGTTGGTGACACCAACCCAGGCCAAACAGAAATCAAGCAGTGAGCGACCGGTGGAGAATGCTGCTAATGAAATTGTTCAATCAGATTTGATCAATGTGCAATTGGAAGACGTTTTAACCAACGTTATTGACAGTATGGCTGGCTATCTGTTTACGCGAGGGGTTTTCCTTGATCTGGATATTGAGGAAAACCTATGGGTCCAAGCCTCGAAGGAAGGACTTGAGCAAATTGTGTTCCAGTTAATTTCTTATTTGAGTAAAGGCGATAATAATGAGGAGAGCTCTAAGAAGATTACCATTAAAGCCTCTTTAAAAGATCAAAAAGTTGAAATCAATTTAATTAATAAAAGTAATGTGTTTAATGCTGAGCTATTAAATAGTATTAATTCACCTTTTATGACTGATAATTCATGTCTACAGATTGCCAAATCTTTAATGAATGAATTTGATGCTGAAATAGATTTTTCCAATCAATTTTCCCATACAGGCGAACAAATGGATGGGGTCGTACGATTGGTGTTTGAACCAGGTACTAGGGAAAAAAGATTGATGGGTATCAAAAAAGGAAAGAAAAAAGATTTGATAAGGGACATGTCAAATTAGAAAAATCTTTTTTTCTGCTTCTTATAATCTATATCTTTTAAAATTGTTGCAACAACTTTCACAAAGTGCTCTTTGGAACTTTGATTTTCAATGATAATTTTTAAAATTTGATCAAACTCGGCTTTGTTTTTATGCATAATTTCTTCAAATAAGTATTCAGCAAGGAGGTAGCCTGTCAATTTGGCAACGGAAGAGAGAATCTTTAAGGGTTGCTTTTTTATATAGACATCGATGTTATTCCAATCATCCAGAATGGCAAGCGTCAAGGTCAAGTAAGATTTCTTATGCTTGTTCTGGTCGTTGATGGGATGAAGAGCGTTTAATTTTTCCTTGATATCAACGTAGTAATCACACTTTCTGAAGGGGTTGATGATTTTAGAAGAAAGAAATGCAATCAAGTGCCGGTAGAGAAATAAATAAAATTTTTTTTCTTGATTATTTTTTAGCTGGGTCAATTCATAGTTAGATTTGATTTTAAGGTGTTGTTGGTGCAAGACATGAATACCGGCTAAATAGGCAATTCGATTGATGGAATAACTGGGACAGTAGTAGTCGTTTCTAAAGGGTATTTTAAAAGTTTTTGATCGTGTTAGTAATCTAAGATAAAAATTTTTACAAGCTGAGTTTTCTATTTTTCTTAGATGTTTAAGAATATTTTTTATATTATTTTGATCGTATAGATTAAAATCGCTAAGCTCATCTTTTGTTAGTTGAATGGACAGGACCTGGGATATTTTTTGCGCAAAATCTAAAAAGGTTTCGCCGCTGTTTTCTGATAAATGAGAAAATGGAAAAAAGGATTGGGATTCATGAAGGTCAAGTCTAGGGTCGTCTAGCATGCTCTCATACCAATGAATTATACTTTCGTATTTTATCCAAGGGGGGGAGCTTTGCAGCGTGAATTCATTTTCGTTAAACTTAAAAATTTGTTGTTTATGAAGAAACTCTTTTTGATATTTCCAAAACACGTAATCCAAATTTTGATGAACGATGGTACTGGTTATAGAAGTGTTTTGCCTTATGCGAACCTGCAGCGGTAGCTTGTCCGGGGTGATATGATATTCACCAAACACCACGAATAAGGTAGTCTGTGGATTTTTTTGTACAAAAGAAGTAATGCTCTTCGCTGCTTCTACATCTCTCGAAGGAAGGGTACCTTTAGTATTTAAGGCAAGAATGGGCAAATTGTATTGTTTGGCTAAATCAAAAAAATATTTATAAAAAGGCCATGGATAGCGCCAGTTAGTCATATATTTGGTTTAGCCAAACAATA
>Ga0208957_1000272_pt1 | contig 45034 bp, 50 predicted proteins | sample RifOxyA1_FD_184029 | JGI IMG/M metagenome (GOLD analysis project Ga0208957, IMG submission 184029) | Groundwater microbial communities from Rifle, Colorado - Rifle Oxygen_injection A1 (SPAdes) | ecosystem: Environmental > Aquatic > Deep subsurface > Groundwater | place: Rifle, Colorado, United... | reverse complement strand
GCTGGGGGTACCTTGATATAGCGCGAAATCACCGGGGCATAGCGAACTATCTTAACGATGGTGGAGTCCCCGGGCTTATCAAAGTACCCCCAGCTCACGGAGGCGCCGGCCTTGTTCAAAACCCACCTTCCCATCTTCTTTGCGGCTGGAAGGCCCCGCACTCGCTGTTCGTCATCCGTAAGGATCTGCCGGCCCCGGAACCAATCGTAGGGGTTGCGCCCAATCATGTATTCCGACACGGTTGTAACCATATCCAGGATAGGCGCCTGGGATGGCATCTGCCCAGCTGTCAGACCGGCCACTTGCACTGCCGCCTCCAAAACGTCGTCAGTGCCGGTCAGCATCTTCCAAAACACGCCATGAATGAGCCTCCCGACCTCGTCCATCGGGATCCTTAGATAGACGACTTGATCGTTGTCCGTCATCCCCATCGGAATTACGATATAACTGGTCTTGTCATATTCTGTGACGCGGTCGTACATCTCCTTCATCTTTTTACCTGCGAAGCCGGCGGCGGCCAGAAACGCCAAGAGGGCAGGGACAAGGACCGTTGCGGTTGTTTTCCACCAATATCCGGCGCGGGTCCGCGGGTTCGTAAAGGCCCCCTCGAAATCGCCTCGAAACCCTTCTTTCGCGGCGTTCAGGAAAAGGAAAACCTCGTTATACCAGGTGTACCCGCGTCCCTTACGGAGAAAGTTCGGGGATCCGGCATAATGCTGCACCTCGTGGGTTATCAGTCTCATTGGGATCCGGCCAGCCTTGATTCGCGTTTGGGCCCCAGCCACCTTGGGAAGAAGTTCTATGAAATTTCCCAGGTCGCTGATAAAGTCCATCACGGCGATGAATGGGTTCCGCTTTTCCTTTCCTGTGGCTGGCCCCAAGCCGTACTTCTTTTGCAAATATTCGATCTGGCTATCCTCCCCCTCCGCGCCCTTGAACATGTCGTTATAGGTGATGCTGGACATCCCATGCTCTCGCATGTCATGAATGATCTGGTCCGGGCGTTTCCCCCAAACTGCGGAATAGGCGGACGGCGCCGCGCGGTAATAGGCCAGCAGTTGCCCGGCAAAGGAGACATCGGGGTTGAGTTTCCAGCCGCGCATAAAGTCGCGGATTAGGTTAAAGCTCTGGAATCCCAGGTTGAGGTTGATATAGATCGGCCGGAACCATCCCTGATTGAACCAGCGCAGCGCGCGTATGATCGCGCTGTTAAACTGCTGTGGGGTATAATTCACGGAGTCAGCAATATATGGATCCACGTAAAAATGTTTGGCCTTCCCGTCCACGTGAATCGTGAGTATCCCGAACCCCTCCTTCTCTCGGGGCTCCCGGATGGGTATGTCCCCTTTCATGCCGATAAATTTATATTCCGCTTCCTTGATTTCTTCCGGGACGTTGTCCATCATGAATTTGTGGACCATCTTCCGGGTCTTTTCCCGCTCCACCGCGCGCTTCATCGAAATCATCTTCATGATTGAGGCGGTTAAGGGATTGGCAATTTCCTTAAACGTCCCCACCTGATGAATGATGCCGGCACTAATGTAATCGGAAAGGTAATCTACAACGGCAAATGTGGCGTAGGCGTCGTTGTCCTTGTATTTGAGGTAATTCTCGGCAGATATAAGGCCGACGTCATACATTTCCTTGAATAGTTTCTCAAAACCACCTGCAAAATTCTGGATCGCTTTTTCCAGCTCGCTCCTCTGTAGATCGTTGAACTTAGAGAGCAGGTGTTCCAGAGACTTCTGCGCCGTCATAATGTTTTGCCCAAGCGGATTGGCGATTTCTTTTCTCTCCTTAACGACGCGCCGGCGTTCGAGATACTCTCCGATGTCTTCCTGGGAGATCCCCAGGCGCGCGGTTTCTTCCAGAACATCTTTTGAAATGTCTCCAAGAAGGTTGTGAATTTTTCCGCCCAAGTAATTATATTCCTCAAGGTAATAGATGGGATTGTCTTCCGGATTGAGTTTCTTCCCCTGCTTTTGCAGTTCTTTGACCTTGGCGATCAGCGCGGCGTTTCTGTCCACCAGCTCATCCTTCAACGTGAGCCAGAAATTCCGCTTCCGGAGGGACCGCTCCATGCGCTTCTGATACCAGATTTTCTCTCCCTTCCAATAACCCTCGCGGGTGTCAATGGATCGTTGCTCCAAAATCTGCTTCCGTCCTTGCTCCGTCCCGAGCAGTTCGTCCAGCTCCAAAAGGTTGAACTGCACTTCGGGCTTCTTTTCCAGATTGTCCCAAAAGGCTTTATAGAAAGTGGGAGCCATCTCCTTTAGGCGGAGAGGCTCATTAAATAGCATGGAAAGGGCCTCCGCGTAGAGTTCCTTCGCGGAAAAGCGGTATGCGGTGTACTTGGCGTCCTTGTCGGGGTCGAAAGGATGCCAGTATCGGGTGACCGCTTTAAGCTCGTTCATCACTTGCTCTTTGGTGATGAGGCCTTTTTTCTTGATTTCGTCGGCCACCATCTGATTGTAGGTTTCCCGGATAAGAGGCCACATGGCCCGCCGAATCTCCGGGTTCTTGATATAGTTCGCCAGGGTATAATCCGTGTGGCTCAAAGCCTCCTTGATCGCCGCGTTCTTCAGCTTCCGCCGGTCCACAGGGTCCAGGGCGTCGTTGGCGGAGGGAAGCGGGTCAATCAGGGTTTTGCGGTACCCAATGAGGGTCTTGAGCCGGCCGAGTATGTTCCCGCGGTCAAGGTGAAAGTTTGAAAGCCAATCACCCAAATGTCCAATTTCGTGCGCCAGTATTTTCGTTGCCTCAACCGGATCCTTGAAAATGCCAATGTCCAGAGATATGCTGGATTCCGGTCCGCCTGTTTGCCCCTTAAAATACCCGAGATTTCGCCGCAGCTTCTTTACGGTTGGAATATGCCCAGTTAGCAGCCGCACGAAGCGCACCAGTTCCGGCATTTCGATATGAGGAATAAAGTCGTTTGGCGATCCTGGCCATACCGGGTTCTTTGGCTGTTCAACCTCGCCATCACCAGCCGCTTCTCCTTCTGGCGGTCCCCCGGGCCCTGGTTTTGTGCTGGGTGCCCGCGCGGCCGCGCCGCCCTGGGGTCTCATGGCTGCTCCGCCGCCGCCTCCTCCATTCTGCTTCACTGAAGCAGAATCGCGCGCGGGAGGCTGGTCCTCCGGATCGGACGCGCCGGCCCGCTCCTCCTCCGCTGTGCCAACGGTTGATTCGCCTTTGCTCATGTCCAGCTTCTTTTCCAGTTCTTGCTGTCGCGCGGCCATGTCCTTCAGTTTGTCAGCATCCGGGAAAGGCTTTTTGACTTCCTGTTCCAGATCCTTGAGCTTCTTTTCCAGGGTGGACTTCGCTTCGTGGTATGACTCGAGCTTCTTCTTGAGCGTTTCCAGCCCGGACTGATAATCCAGGCTCTTGATCAGGCCGTCCGGGGAATCACCGATGAACGCCTCATACTTGAAGGCTTTTCCTTGAACGTGGATCCGGTCAGGGTTGCCGGTGACGCCGGCGGGATAAATGAAGAGGGGGAGGCCCTTAAATTCGCCGATATGGAAGTCCTGGCCCACGCGGCCCTCAACGCGGTGCTGCCTTGCCAGGAGCATGATCTTCTCGCCGGCACGGACGCGCTCGTCAATTTCCATGCTGCCAAGCGTGATCTTGAAATTCTTTGGATCGTACTTGGAAATGGTTGCCAGGTCGGCCTCAATCTCCGTGATCGTTGTTTCCAGGCCTTTCAGTTTGTCCGGGAGAGCCGCTATCTCCATGTGAGCCATGTGCTGGTTGTTGAGGAAGGTCGTCTGCAAGGATTGCATCTTGGCGATCTTGGCGTCCAGTTCCACCTTTTCCAGAATGGTTGGATCCCCGGTCGTGATGGCTTTCATTTGGGCGAAGTTCAGAACGACGTCGTCAACGTCCTCCACTTCGCGGGCGCTTATCTCCCCGGACATTACTTGAGAAATGAATTTTGCTTTTCTCTCCACAGTCTGCCACATGAAGGCGTCAAAGCTTTTTTCTGTCCCGTAATTATAAATCTGGACTTCATCGTGATATAGGTTGCCCTGCCGGAGTGCGCGGCCATTCCGCTGTTCCAGCCAATCCGGCCGCCAGGGGACGTCCAGGTTGTGAAGCGCCACGATCCGTTCTTGCACGTTCATTCCAAGGCCCATCTTGGGTGTGCTTCCAACCAGGATGCGGATCTGCCCGGAGTTCACCTTCTCTTCCAGGAGCTTCCGTGCGTCGGCCGTTTTGGCGTCATGAATGAAGGCGATCTGTTCCTTGGGGATGCCTTTGGCAACGAGCTTCTTTCGGATATCGTCATAAACAGAGAAGTGGCCGCTGGTCCCAGGCGTCCCCAAATCGCTGAATACGAGCTGGATGCTCCGGGTTTTGGCATTTGCGCGGAAAATGTCCACAAGCTTATCCACGAGCAGATTTGACTTGCTTCCGGGATAATCTTTGGCGGTAGGATCCACCAGGCGCATGTCCATAGCGGCCTTCCGGCCGTCCGTTGAAATTTTGAGCATGTTGTCGTCCGTTTTGTCCACCCGGCCGGCGCGCACATCCTCCGCGCGCTTCATGAGCTTCTGGACATACTCCAAAAGTTCCGGGGAAGGCTTCGAAATGACCGGCTGGGGCGCTCCGCCTTTGAGTTTTGGGACCGGGAGGTTAAGCATCTTCGCTGTTTGTACGTCCGCCACCTGGAAAAAGATGTTCAAGAGTTCCGGCATATTTGAGAATTTGGAGAAGCGGGACACGGGCCGGAATCCTTTCCCGGTGGTGTCCAGTTCGAAGCCGGTCACGGTTTCACCGAACGTGTGGGCCCAGGCATCAAAATTGTCGATCCCGTAGGACTTGAGCATTTCGTTCTGGAGATACCTCTGCATGATGTAAATTTCAGCGATTGTGTTGGTGACGGGCGTTCCGGTAGCGAAAACGATGCCCTTCCCGTTGTTCACGCGGTTAAGGTACTCGGTTTTCATGAACATATCGAAGGCGCGGTCCGCGGCGCTTGTGGGGATCCCCTTCACCCGCGTCATTTGGGTTACCAGGAAAAGGCTCTTATAATTTTGTGCCTCGTCAACGATGATCTGATCAATCCCCAGTTCCTCAAATGTGAGGCCTTCATCTTTCTTTTCCTGTTTCATCATTGCCTTGAGCTTTGCCTCTATGCGCTTCTTGGCTTTTTCCAGTTCCTTGACCGACATATTTTTTCCGCCGCTTCCGCGCGCTGCCTCAATGGCATGTGTGAATTCCGCCATCTTGTCGTCCAGAAATTTCTGGATGGTTGCGTCGCCCATGCGGATCCGGGAAAAACTGTCATGGCTGATGATGATGGCGTCCCAATCCCCGGTGGCGACCCGGGATTTAAATACCTTGCGGTTGGCTTCGGACAAGTCTTGGCTGTCAGCAACAAGCAGATTCGCGGACGGGTACATCTGGAGAAATTCAGCCGCGGTCGCTTTTAGGCGGTTCTTGGGGACCGTGATGACCGACTTATTGAAAAGCCCGATCCGCTTGCTTTCCATGGCGATCCCGGCCATTTCCCAGGTCTTGCCAGCGCCCACGGCATGCGCCAGGAGAACATTTTTTCCCTGCAAGGAACGAAATATCCCATTTTTCTGGTGTTTTCGGAGCTTTTCAAATATGAGGCGGTTGGCTCCCGGAAGGGTGAGATGCTTCCCGTCATAGGTGCGGAGGACGATATTGTTTAAGTCTCGGTTATAGATGGCGGCAAGGTCTGTGGCACGTTTTGGATCTGCCATCACCCAGGCCTGGAACTTCTCTTTGATCTTCTCCTGTTTGTCCCGCGCCGCTTCCGTTTCCGCCTTGTTTACAACAGCCTCCCCCGCGTCCCGGTCGTACACGGTTGGCAGCTTGTGGTTTAAGGTGTCCGAGATGAGATTAACGGCGGGATAGCGGTCTGTCCCCCAAGTTTTGGTGTTGCCCACGTTGTCGGACAAACTCCAGCGATTGCGGCCTTCATCCACGGCCCAGGTAGCGGCTTGGGGAATATAGGTGGTGGTGATGCTGCTCTCAAGCGGCAAATTGAAGAGTTCCGCTGCAAATTGATCTACCACTTCGGCCGGGATCCAGGGTGAACCGAGCCGGGCCTTGATCTGCGCGGGCATCAAGTCTTTAGGCTGGACTTCTTTCAGGGCGTGGACATTCTCTTTATAATCCGGGTCGTTCTTGGCGGCGCTCTCCGCCAGTTCCAGCTTCCGGCGCACGTTCCCGCTCAAATATTGATCCACGGTTTCGTATTGAGAGGTTTCCGGGTTTTTGTAGATCGATCCCTTCAGTTCCGCGATCAGATCCGCGCGGCTTTTTCCGGTGAGCGCTTCCATGCGAGCAAAGTTAAGCCGGCCGGTCTCGTTTAAGGAGACGAAGAGAGATTCGAGGCTGGTTTCTACGGACTCCACTTTAAGATCCGGCGCGAGAACGCGCTTTGAAAAAATGTCCGCTTTCTCATAATTCCCGGTATCCTTGTTCTTTTTTTCAATGGCCAGCATCATCGGATAATCTGGGTCAGGAGCAAAGACTTCATTTTTTTTGGCGTTGATCGGCCCGTAATTTGCGACAAAATTGTCGTAGGCTTTGTTCAGCGCTTTTTGGTCGGCCGGGATCAGTGCTTCATTTCCCATGAGCTGGTTGCCCATGGTTGTTCGAAGCTGGTCCCGGACTTTGAGGAAGGATTGAATGTGCGGGACAGATATTCCTCCGAATTCCTCTCCGGTGTCCCCGATCTTCTTATATACTTTTCCTCCATCCACAAAGAGGCCGCCTTCCTTCACGAATTCCGGGGCCGGTACGGAAACTTCGCGCACAGCGCTCCTGGCGGCCGCCGCGGCCTTATATATGTTGGCGTCCAGCTTCGCAATCGCCTGGGTCAGTTGTTGTGGAAGGTCCCCGGTGGGCTCCAATGTGAATTCCTTGTCACCATACATGGTCCCGGACATGGCCGGCTTTCCAAGCATCATCGCCGGGTTCTTTGCAAAATAAGAATTGATTTCTACGGATTCCCGGCCCACTTTCGTTTCCGTGGTTTCAACCCAGGAGGCGTCCTTCGGGGTTTGCCAGGATTCGCGCTTTTGCAAAAAGATGATGTCCGTCACCACTTCGGTCCCGGCATTCTTCTTGAACGCGGTGTTGGGGAGGCGGATGGCTCCCACCAGGTCGGCTCGCTCACTCAAATATTTTCGGATGCGCGGATCCTCCGCGTCCATGGTGTATCGGCTCGTGATGAATGCCAGCAGCCCGCCGGGGCGCACCTTGTCGATGGATTTGGCGAAAAAGTAATTGTGGATGCTCCGGGCCAACCCCAGCTTCGCATAGGCCGGGTCATGGACAGGGAAATTCCCGAATGGAACGTTTGAAATGGCCAGGTCAAAATAATTGTCCGGGATCTTCACGGTCTCAAAACCCTGGATCCGGACGTCCTCTGCGGAATAAAGGGCTTTGGCGATCCGTCCGGAAATGCTGTCCAGCTCCACCATCGTTATCCTAGAATCTAGGATGATGCTTTCGGGCATCATGCCAATAAAGTTCCCGACTCCGGCCGCCGGCTCAAGGATGCGGCCATCGGTGAACCCCATACGCTTTATGGCTTCGTACATGGAGTTGATCACTTCGGGGGACGTATAGTGGGCGTTTGGAGTGGACGCGCGGGCGGCTTCGTACTCTTCCGGCGTCAGGAGGGCTTCGAGTTCTGTGAATTTCTTTTTAAATTTGGGGTTGTAATCGTCAAAGACTTGAGGCATGCCGCCCCATCCGACGTATCGGGCAAGAACGGGCATTTCCTCGGGCAGCGGCGGCCGGCCTTCCAGTTCAAGCTGTTTAAGAAGCTTGATCGCGGCTATGTTGTTTTGGTATTTTTCTTCGGGTGTGCCTTCGCCGATTCGGTCAGCGGCGGTGATGCGGTAATTGGAAAGTTTCTCTAAAGCAGATTTTCGATTAAGCTCTCGCTGTCTGGTAGAAGCTGGTCCTCCTCCGCTTGAAGGTAAACCCACTCCTCCCTCACCAGTTCCAGGGCGATCGTTGCCGCCTGTGCCGGATCCATCCCCCGGCTTTCCAGCTTTTCCTTCTCCTTGTGGAACGCCGCCGCGGTCCGCTTGTCCGCGTTTTGGAGCGCTTCCTGGAGTTTCCCCGCCTTCTTTAAAGCCTGGTAAAGCAGCGGGAGGTTCGCCCTCCAATGGATCTCCGCCTCTTGCCCCCACGGGCCGAGACCCTTCCTCTCCTCGCTCAATTGGTGCAGCTTCAGTTCTGGCATTGGGATCCTCCCCTTCGAGTATATCACCGTTTTTCCCTTTGTCAAGGACCCTCTCTGCCTCCTCAATCATTTCAAGCCCCGCGGCCGGTCCGCCGGCTTGAACCTCTTTCAGGTATCCGGCTTTTGCACCTTCGAGAATCTTGTCATAAGGCATTGAGCCATGCCTTCGCAGGAAAGTGAGCGCCGCGGCTTCAAGACGCTTTAAAATGTCCGGTGGGATTTCTCCGGCGGCGGGCGCCGGCGGCTCTTCAAGCGGGAGTTTTGACAGGTCAATCTTTATCGCCGCGCCGGTCCGCTCGCGTATTTCCTGGACTTCGAAATAAATCTCTGCCTCTGTTTCGGTCAAAGGCCGCTTGGCTTTGAGGGCATTAAAATCTTCTTCGGCTTGAATGAGTTCTCGAGCGCTCAAGTTCGATACCGGCCGCGTCTCAATGCTCTCCGCGCCGCCCAAAACGGCGAATTGACGCTTGCCCGTCTTTAATTGGGTGTCGATAAGATCAATGAGTTCCTGACTGGAGGTATCGCGCGGGATATAGCCCGCTTCAGCGGCGGCTTCCCTCATGTGGTCCAGGGATTTCCCGGTTTTCTTTATGAGGCGCTTGTCTCCAAGCTCTAAAATATCGCCGGAATCCTTCCCGGGGTCGATCCCGCCATTTTTTATGACGAATTGGACGATGTCAGATTGGCCGGCAAGTTTCTTTTCCTGGGGGACAATGTCCTGGAGAAGCGGCGTGTGGGACGCCGTTACATCGGCGGGCGTTTTTGGGGTCGGAGGCTTTACTTCTTGGGCGGGTGGTTGTTTCCCGGAGGGTCGTATCTCCCGATCGTCTGCCCGTCCAGCTCCACTCGAACCGGGTTTGGGTAAACCTTCGGGTACTTCTTTTGGAGTTCCTTGTCGCTCAAGATCGGTGGCCGCGGCCTCTTTTCTTTTAAGCTCATGTTTGGTACCTCCAAGGTTATTGTACTTCTCCAATTCGGGAATGTCAATGGGGGTGGTTCGCCCTTTCCCTGCTTTTTTTGCGTCGTAAAGCCTTTTGTCCGCCCTCTCAAAATTGACGCCAAACCCCGCGCTGAAGTTTACCCCTGTGAAAAGCACTTCCCCGGTCGTTTCGTCAATAAATTTGGCCCTCTTAAGGTCGTCCCTCACCTTATCCAGCTTTACGGCCAGATCCGACGGATCCTGTTTGTTTAAAATGATGAATTTGAATTCTTCCCCGCCGTCCCGGACCGCGATCAGGCCGTTTTCGTCCGCAAACTTCTTGGCAAGATCCCCAACGGTTTTGAGGACCATATTCCCCATTTTATGGCCGTAGGTGTTGTTTATTTTGCTGAAATTGTCCAGGTCGGCAATCAGCATGGGCATCTCATCCAGCGGCTTCTCCTCATTGTCTGGATGCTCATAGGATGGGAGCTTCGTGCGCGCCTCACCCAAGAAATCGCTCTTTAAAAGGCCTGTCCTTTCATCCGTGTACCGGACCGCAATCAAGCCCAGGTCGTCCAGCCCCTTCTTTCTGGCTTCTTTGATCGGATTGGCCTCTTCATTGAATTGGATCAGGTCCTTGGGGTCCCCCTGCTCCCCGGATCCAAATGGCGCAATCGTACCCCCGGCGGATGGGGCCGTAGCGGCGGGCTCAAGCTGGATTTTGGCCAAATCTATGGGTGAGGCCGGCGCGCCGGTGGATCCGGGCCCACCAGGAGGCATTGTGAGAGGCCCTTTCGGGCCGGGAAGCTGTCCAGCGGGCGGTGGCGGGACGCCTCCAACATCAACCAACGTTCTGGCAACGTCTTTCCCTTGCGCAAACAGGCGCGGCATGACCGGCTCTGCATCCGAGACGAGGGCCTTGCGGAAAGCCTGGTACCACGGCTTTGCTGCCATCTTGGTTACCATAATCTCGGGGATCAAAACTTTCGTCTCTTCGCCCGTCTTAAATGTTTTTTTGGCCAATTCCTGGAATCCGGGCACAGCCTTGTTCATGAATTCCCGCATCCCTGGATTTGCTTCCAGGCTGCCAAGAAAGTCTTTCACCTTCTCCGCCGTGAGTGTGATAACTTTGAGAGGCATGGTTTGGACGACCCGGTCATAGGCAACCTTGTCAAACGCCGCACCGGCAAGCTGCCCGGCCGCTGAAAATGCCATAAATCCGGCAACATTTTTTGCCACATCTTCAGGATAGGTGGAAAAAGCTTCTTTGAGCGTTTGATCTTCTTGGGTCACCTTCCTAAATTCTTGAGAGGTTGCATAGGGGATCCCGATGGCTCCGGCCTCCACCAGCCGGGCCAGCCGCGGCATTTGAGTGATGAACTTGGCGATCTTGGGCAGTTCTTTGACTGGAGTAAGCACCGCGCCAGTCCCCGCTGCCGCGGCCGCTATAAAGCCAAGGTCCATGACAAGCTGAAGCTGTTTTTGGCCGCTTTGAGCGGCTTCCAGGGATGGGTGTCGTTTCCCTGCAAGGTTCTTTGCCAGGTCTTGGGCTTCGATTTCCACCATGGCGTTGACGTCTCTTTCCCAGGCAGCCTGCTCTGGAGTGAGCGTCCTTTTATCATTCCCCGGCAGTTTTATGGATTGCTCGTACATGAAGGGTTGGCGAAGTTTAAAGACCCCGGCGGCTTGAACCGTGAAATCCTTGGCCGTTTTCATTCCTTCCGTTACGGGCTTGAGCGGCGTGGCTTTGGGGCCATACATCTCTTCGAGGTATTTGAGTGGGGTGGATCCCGGGACGGCCTCCGTGGCTCTGGCGGCGCGGCGGGCAAGATCCTGGAGAAGAGGCTTAACCTTCGGTGCGGAAAAAGGGGCTTTTTCCTCTTTTTCCGCACCGGGCTCTTCAAGGGTGATCCCCGACAGGTCTATTTTTCCGGCCTGGGCCGGCTTACCAACCTTTAATAAGTTGGGTTGTTCGCTGTCTGGAAGAACCCTCTTTTTTTCATCATCGAGAGGAGAATCCTCAAGCTGTATGATGGAGAGGTCTAAAGCCATTACTTTTTCCCAGCACCCCGGAGCTGGAAGATCGCGTCTTGAATGGCCTTGGGCCCGATCAGCTTTCTTTTTTCAGCTTCGGACAGTCCAGAATACTTTTTATCCAGAGCCATGGCATCCAGGATTTCTTCCTGTGCCGTTACGGCCCATTCGTCCGCCGTCACGTTCTCCGCCGGCTTATAGATGGTAGGTCCAGGATCAAATTCTCCCGTTGGGGTCTTTTTCCACCAACCACTTGTCTTTTCCTCTCCGCGATTTCTCACCTTGACCAAACTCAGCAGAGGGGCAATCGCCTCCACTTGTTTTAAGAAGGTGTCGGTCGTAGCTTCCCCTGCGGCAATTTTTCGCACATATTCCTTGTACGTTTCCTTGGCCATGGTGAGCTGCGGGTTTTCTTTTTCCGACGGCTCGCTGTAATTTATAATTTGCTCTTTCCGTTTAAGTCCCGGCATTTTGGGAAGCGGGGTTATCACCCCGTTCTTCATCGTGAAGAGTGGGCCGCCTTCAACAGAATCATCATCTTTGGCCTTAAACTTCAGTGGCCGCTCGGCTTCATCCGTTCCGGCCGCCTGATTAGGATCCACAACATAAAGACCGTTGGGTCCGCGCATGACAAGCCCGCCTTTTGGGATATCGGGCTGCATGTGGCCGCCTTGGAGCAGCGCCCTCTCCATCAGGGCCCGGTCCTGGTCCGCTTGAAGATCTGCCCGCGTTTTAAGCCAATTTGGTGTTGCCATCGTTCAGCCTCCTTTAATAGCCCCTATAAATACTCATGGCATCTTTCCCGATGGAAGTCACTTGCTGGATCTGATCCAGGATATCCTTGTCTTTTCCTCTCGTCCCCAACAGCGCGCGGTCATAGGATGCCGTGCGGTCCGCCGCCGCCGTGTTCTCATCCGAAATCAGCTTCGAATAGAATTGAGCGTCTTGCTGGCTCAGTTCCCCGGTCTTGAGGGCATAATTGAGGATCTGGTTCAGATAATTCTGGCTGGACGCCGATTCCCGTGAGAGCATGCCTTCCCGCTGCGTGATGAATCCGCCATACTCCTGTCCTAAAAGCTGGGACATGAGCTGGGCCTGTGTCTGGGCGCTGCTGGCGGCAATACCACGTTCCTGAGTGTCCCGGGCCGCGCCGGTCTGGTATTGCAATCCCAAAGCGGCGGATTTCGCCTTTTCTTTTTCCGACTGTCTCCCCAGCTGCGTTTTCAGGACGTCCGACCGGGTTGCAGATTTTGTCCGCTCACCGCCGGCCATGAGCTGGGCAATGGCGTTGGCCTCGATGTCAGATCCACGACCCGGGCCGGCAATGCCTCGGTCAAAAAAGTCCATTTTGGCGGATGCCACGTTTGCCCGGGTCCCGCGGTCGATCTCGGAGAGCTCCGCGCCCAATCCCTGCGATTCCACGAGTTTAAGCGCATCCTCAACGCTGGACGGTCCGGTGATGGACGCCAGAAGATCCTGGAAATATTTGTCCGACGTTTGTTCCGGCGGCGTGTAATAATCCGCGATCTTTGGAGCCATATCAACCAGGCTGGACAAAAACGGCTGATTGCCTGTACCGCGATTGGACGGAGACATGCTCTTGATCAGCGAATTGACAAGAGAATCTATGGATTGAGGGGCCGCGCTATTATCAATCGCGGCAGGGTTTCCAAGATCCATTGATGTGAGATTTGACCCTTCCGGCCCAACCCGATCAAGATAAACCATCTTTCCCGTGACCGGGTCCACATAGGACGCGCGTCCTGTTTTGTAGAGTTCTGCGTTTTTGTCGCCTGGAATCATAAAATTCCCCCTTAATTGTCCGTCATGATCGTGTCCGGTTCGTGATAGAGGTTGGCCCAAAGGATCTGCCATGCCAGGTCGCTTGTTATCGTCCACCTAAAAGCGATTGTTTTGCCCTGCTCAATATCCGTCGTTGCAAACGGGATCCTGAAATCCTGATATCCGGACACCCCATCCATTGCATAATCTGCCAGGCTATAGGCGGCGGAGATGCCGTTGATAAAATAATCCGTTTCCAAAGTCGCGGCGCTTTCAGTCGTGGTCATGAAAAGGTCGCGGAAAGTCGTCTTAGTGTTCAGGCCGGCCGGCGCGAAAGCCTTGGTCTTATAGTAGGCGGTGATGGCCGCGCCATTGTCGCTTGTCCCAATCTCTGCCTCCCATAACCCGGCGGCATTCCCAAAGAAGAGGCTGGAATCATAGATCGCCGCTGCGGTCATGTTGATCCCGGTATAAAGGTTCCATTCCCTGTTACGATCAAAGACGAGGACGGAATTGTTCGCGGCGGACCCGACTGCCACGCCAAGCCAGAACCTTTGATTTATCCAGGCCGATGGAACGTCAAGGGTGGATCCCTGCTTCCAGCGCACGACAAAATCGTTCATGCTGACCGTATTCGTGGAAAACCGCCGGTTAAAATACGCCGCGACCGTTACATAAGAGGAGATCCTTAGTGTTGGGGTGGTGTCTGGGACAATGGTTTGGCTGGCAATGAATGTCGTTTGATCCGAAATGTTTAATGTCGTGTCCGAATCGGAGAATATTCCATATGTGATCGTCCCGCCGTTTTCGGTGGAATTCGCTGTAAAGTTTCCCCAGGCGGAAGCATCCGTTCCGGTGTTAAACGATTGAGACGTGAAAGAAGAGTAAAAAATGTAGGCTGGGCTGCTGACCTGAACATAATCCAAGCTGAAGCCGCTCCCATCATCCGGTTGAAGTGAGAAATAATTTGAATAGGACGTCACAGTGTCAATGGCGACTCCGGGAATGCCGGTCAAAGGCAAGTCAGTTACATTGTTGTCCGAATACGAAGATATAAAAATTCCTTTTTCCGTCCTTGTAACGCTGATTTTTTTAAGCGGCGCAACGACAGCGAAGGCAACGGATGCCGCGATGGTGGGCCCAAACCCAATCGGTCTGCGATAGCGCAATCCAAGTGTGCCGCCCGCATCATAGTAAAACTGATATCCCTCTCCGGAAAGATCTGCTTGCGAATTCATGAAGTCATAGAATCCGGTTCCAAGATTTGTGCCGGAAATTGTCCATGTGCCGGTGCTGAAGTTGCTGGGCAAATTTATATCTGCAAGGCCGGCCGGCAAACTTAAAAGCTGAAGATCCCCATTCACGACACCAAAAGAACCGTTTACGACATTCCACGCTGGGCTGGACAAATAACTTGAATCGTCGAATCCATCGGCGGGCACAGCGATGGTCGCCTGTGCCACAAAAGCCACATCGCCAGCGACCGTGTTCGTGCTTAACCCCATGTTGGGGTTTCCGCCTGACCCAAGGGCCCACTCTCCCTGTGAAGTTTGAGTCCAAGTCCTTTGCGTCAAATCTCCCTGCAACACCGTGTCCATCAGGGTGTCGATATCTTCGCTGATCTTCCTCAAAACTGGCTCGCCGGCCGCGTTTCCGCCAAAGGCAAAGACCCGGCGCCGGGACCCAAGGAACCGCAATTCACCATCACAGTCCTGAATGCTGGTTGGATATGCGCTCCCGACCGTCTCGCTGTAACTCCGGGATCCAAAATTGCTTCTTCGGCTCCCATGAATTCCACCAAATGCCGCCGGCTTAAACCACATGAGCATGTCGTTGAAGGATGCGTAGAGCGCGGTTATAACCTCATCCAATGCGCCTTGGACCGGGATCCGGACAGGATCGGTCTCAACCGGATCCAGCGCTAGGGCAAAATTGTGGCCCTGAAGATATTCGGAGCCATAGATCGTTCTTTCGTCGCTACCGATCCCGGCCGCCCATAGGCGGGCCTTGTGAGACGCCAGCATGGCCGGCCGGATGGATTGGGACGTCGTAACAACCGCGCTCCCGTCCCAATACTTGAGAATGTCCGTGGTGTTGCCGAAAAACCACCTATCCCCCAGCTGGGCCGCGGCTGTCTGGACGTTCCTGTCCACCGTGGCAATAAAGACCGTAAAATTGCTCTCGCCGGTTGAGGCAAGGAGCTGCGTGCTGGTCCGGACAATGAAATACCGGGTCCCGTTGCTGTGCGCAAAAATCCATTCCTGGTCGATTGCTTGAGTGCTGAACCGGACAAACCCTTCGCGCGGCTTGATCCCGCCCAATTCGTCCGTGACCACATTTTCAGAGTCCGGTGATTTGCCGTCAGTTATAAGGAGCGGGTCAGTGTCGGTATTTAACCCTTGGGGTTTAGGGATGAGAGGAAGCGTTGCCCCCTGCGCCAGCGACAGCGCGGCGAAGGCGAAAACGCTAATGAGGAAACAAAAGCGGCCATTCATTTGCCTACCGATTAACTCCAGGGATTGCTATTCCAGGGGTGTAGTTTGGCATTTCCCCGAGTTTTCCTTTCATGGAATTTAAAGTCGAGGTATAGAGCTGCTGGTAGGTGGACGCCTCTGATATTTTACCTTCCGTCACTTTCAGGCGGACCACGGTATAGTAAATGAGCGCGGCGTGGTAGGGGTAAAGGTTTCTGCGGTTTTCAAACGGAACATCAGTGTCCGCCGATAGGTCCGACATTATGTAGGAATACCAGATGGTGACTGTCCCGGTGGACAGGTTGGTCGGGATAGGAATGTAGGAGATCCGGAGCGGCGCCGATTGCTGGTTTCGCGGGTGAGTGGCTTGGCTGATCCAGTATGAGTTTGGGGATCCTGAGTTTCTTTCCCATTGTGGGTTTTTATCATAGAGGGATTTTTGGGGTTTTTCCTCAAGCTCAAGAAGCTGGAAAAATTTGTCCGTGAAATAAATTTGCTTGACCCCGATAACATCGGTCGGAAGGATATAATAAGTGGTCCGTGGGGAAAGAGTATAGACGGTGGTTTTGTCCGCAAGGTCCCCAGCGATTGTGATTTCGCGCTGTCCTTCATTGATCAGGTCATTGAGGACGGTATCGGAATATCGGCGGCGGGCCGTATCGGCGGGATTGTCATGCACTTCACGGCGGATGGATGTCCGGATATCGGAAAGCGTGAGCGCTTCAGCAGAATGAATCCCTATAATGCAGAAAAACAGGAAAAGTGATATTATGCGCTTCATCTTACCCTCCTAACCCCTTCCTTTCTTTAGCTACCGGGCAGCTAACCTCGACAGACCAATCGTGATCTACGGGGAAAATTTTGCTGTTGTCCACGATGCACTGCGGTATGCTGTTTGGCTCAAATTCCCAAATCTGGTACACATCTCCAGGGAGAGCAAACCCGCCGCCCTTCACTTGAGTGTCCTCGGCCCCGTCCTTCGGGGTCATTATCACCAGGACGTAATTCGTGTCGGGTTGGGTCAGCGTGTGCGTGAGATAAAATGGATTGTCCGAAACCTGGTTTCCCTTCGTCTTAAACGCTGTCGCAACGGTTTGCTTGGTCTGCACCGGGTTAACAGCAACGCGGAGAAAATAAGTCTTAGGCTTAGGATCCTGGGCCCACAGAATCCCGGAGGCTACGAGAACGAAAAGGAAGCTAAAAAGATTGATTTTCAAGCCACGCCTTAAAGAACCCAGGAGCGTTATTTCTCTCGACCGTTTTATCCCACCACCAAAATGGCCCTACAATTCCACCCATTTCCCCTGCCGCGCCCGTCTTGGCCTTGCCGATATTCATAGCTGACCCACCCCCACAAGTGTTCATATCTGCGATCGAAGAATTAGACCTAACCAGTTTTCCATCGTAATAAGCATCGGTATGGCCAGCCTCGTCTCGCCAGAATCCGATCATGTGAGGTTTGGTGTCGCGCCCATACTCGATATTCCAAGATGACATTGTTCCAATCCCGGCCGCATTTAAATTCAAAGTCTGGTTTGCCCCGCCAGTAATTTCAAGGGAAAGTCCACAGCTGTTGGCCCCTTGCGACCAGTTGAAAATAGAAACTTGCCCCGCATCAAAGCCTATGGAGTAATCAGAGATTATAATGGCCCACATGAATGGCTTGTTCCCGCTGAAATCGAACTTGGTTGTGACGTTCGTTGTTAAGTCAATGCCAGCCGTCGCCGTCAAATAAACAGCGTGACCATAGAGTGGCGCATAAGTAAGTGAGGCTGGCCTTACGCTGAAAAGAGTTTCTCTCCAATCCGCGAAAATTTGGGTTTCCTCAAGCCACGCGGCCGCCCCGTTCAGCGTCATGTCGAGTCCAGACTTGCTTAAATCCCTGGCCACGCCGCCGCGGCCATCTTTCATATCAACGGCAAGGATGCAATTTGGGTCAAGCGGGTCCGTTGGGTTGATCGCATGCAGCGATTGCCCCATGAATATTAAGAAGAAAAGTATGCCGCTGTGTATTTTAATAACGGGCCTTGGTCCACGCATCCACATGGAATTTTCCTCCTCTCGTCGGAGGGCCGCTTGCGTTGGTCGTCGAAGTCCAAACTGTAAGAGTCTCCCCAGCGTTAAGAATCACTGACGTTGAAATGATACCGCTGAACCCATCCCCGCGCCCGATAGCTGTGGCTGTGGCCATCGAGACGGTCATGTTGTTGAACCTATCCTGAATAACCGGATAAGCGTTTGCGAGACTCCCGAAATTTGCCGGTCCCGTGGTAATCACCAGTTTGAATCCAGAAAAAGAATTCGTCGAAGGATGAACCGCGTCGAACCAATAGGCCACGATGGTCATGGTGTCAACGCCCGCGCTGATGCACGCGCGAGGAGTTGAGCAAGGCCCACTGGTCGAGAGATAAACCGTTGGGATATCCAAGACATATGAGAGTGTCGATCCGGAGATTGTCCCGGACGTCCCCGAAGCGCCGGCCGATCCAGCTGCGCCGGCCTTCCCCGTGACCTTTCTCTTGATCCCGGCCGCTTCAACGGTCCCACAGTAAAGCAGCAACGCCAAAAAAAAGAACATGAATTTTTTCATTTAAGTTACCTCCGCCCGCTTTGGAGGTAATAAGTTTCATATCCCCCGGCACCAGCCCCAGCAGCGCCGCACGTTGAGGATCCAGACGATGGCGACCATATCCCATAAATGGCGGTTTGACTTGGGACAACATAGGAATCGCCGGCGCCAAGATTGGTGGAATCACTGCTCAACACAATCCCGAAGCTGGAAGTGTATGTTGTGTAGCTCCGGTCTGGATATAATGCCAGGGCCGCGCACGTGCTTGTGTTCACAATCTCACGAAAGCGCCAAACGGATATCCCGAGAGCCTCTGATGTGGACGTTTGATGCCCATAGGCGTTCGGCGCTTCCGAGGAAATCACAACGACATTGGTTGTGCTGATTGGCACATTGATGAGCCTCGATGTGTTTCCATACTCCTCATAGATTGGGACAACCGTGAGTTGACTCTCCGGCCCGCCGATGGGCTGCGCCCAGGCGGCGCCGGCCCATCCGGCCGCAATAAACATGGCCGCAAAAATAATTCTTTTCATGCTAGCCTCCTCTTATGAAATGGTGCCGCCTTTACCGCCAGGACCGTCTCGTCTTATACCACACCTTCTTATTGCTCAGGGCCGGAGTCTGATCGAACACGACCGTTGAAAAAGTGGTGTTGACGGAGAATCCGGGATTATTTTGAGGCGATGATACGTCCCCATTTGAGTCCGTGACTTTATAGACATCGGACGAATTGGAGACCTGGTTTGAAAGCCCTATCTTGTTGCCCCATCCGATCCTCAGAGTGATCAATTCGGGAAGGCTGCCAGCGACAGGCAACGCCTCCGCAAGCTGGGCCGTGAAGCTGGAGATTTTTGCAAAGGCTACATTTCCTACGCCCATACCGGATTTTTGGCAAGTCTGATCCTGGCAAAGGCCCGCTCCAGGAGCGGTGGACAGAACTATGCTGACGCCGGATGTGGTGGAGAAGGAGACAAGCTCGGAGACAAAGTATCCGGCCGCATCATATCCATAAAAGGTCGCGCATCCAATTAAAGTCATGGTGGAGGCCGCGCCTATAGCTCCAATGACTGAACTGGAGACGCTGATGGTGACGTTTCGAGGGGCACCGGAGGACTGGATGATTTCGTGTTCAATATACGTCGTTGCTGAATTCCTCAAGGTGTTCGTCGAAACAACGAAGCCGGCAGCGCGCATGCCCAGTGTGTTACCCGAGGAAAGATTGAAAAAGAATTCCGTGTGATTGGCAATGCCGCTGGTAACCTCAATGCTTCCGAAGTGGCCGCTTTTCCATGTTTCCGTTGGAGAACCGACAGATTGCCGCGCGTTTTCAGCCGGCAAAACATCTCCGTCGTAGTCAACCCTGACGACAGGTTGCGAAGAAACTCTGCTTGATCCAGGCCCACCAACGCCCCAAGCGTCCGGCGAGAGGCGGTCCCCAGGCTCTCCCGCAAAGACAGGAGAAGCCATCACAACGGCAAGAAGAGCAAACCCGACAATTTTTCTGAACATTTTAAACCTCCTATGATTTATGCTTCCGCTGCGATTAAACTTCGCCCCTTGAAGGACGGAAGTTTTCAAAATTTCCGGCGTCCGGATCATCCTTCCCAAGAATCCGGAGGATGTTTTTAAGCTCATGGGCTTTCTGGCGGAACTTTGGAGACATTTCTCCTTGAGCCATTGCGTTCACAGCCCTTCTGAACTCCTGGCTGGCCGCCCCGCCCGGCTTGGACGGCGTCAGCTGCGTGTCCTCAACAGGGACCATCATTTTACGCATTTCAGCTTTGAGCGTCTTGGCTCTCGCCTCTAAGATTACAATCTCCGCCTTTGTCACCGGCCGATTTCCCTGCCTTTTAAGGACAGCTTCCATACGCTTTATGTTGATCCTGTTCTCATTCTGATCCGCTTCGCTGGCTCCGGGCGGGTTTTTGATGAGGTGTTTCTTCATGTCCCGGGTGTATTCCTGACTGTCCCCATTCATATCCCTTTTTTCCGTAACTATCTTTCCCTGCAACCGGTCTTGCTCACCCATCGGCATGATACGCGTCCGCGGGTTTGCCATTTCCTTAAGGATGTCGGCACTCATAGGGCACTCTCCTTTTATTTGTTCTGAAAAAAAGCGGCACTCTTGGCGCTCGTTTAGTGTTTAAGCAACCTCTGCGAAGAGGAGCCATTCCCATCCGGTGCTTCCGTACCCGTGAAAACTGCGGCACGAATATTTCGCCGTCATTCCGTCAAAAACTTCCGCCTCTTGGAAGCTGACAGGATCCACGGTTTGCCAGATGTTGAATTCCTTCTGGAGTTTTGAATCCGCAATTCCCCAGTTGTTGGTGTCCTCAAAGCGCCGGTCCGTCACTGCCCGGAACGCGCCCTGCATGATGTTGATGGTGTTGTTCGCTGTGTTCACCTGCCCCTTCGACTTGATCACTTCTTCGAAGGAATCCTGTAAGTCAATCCCGCCGTACAGCGTGTCCGGCATGATGTCCAGGATTTGGTCGGTGTTGCTCAGGAACTTCCGCATGGTGATGCGGGCAGCCGCAAGGGCCACGGCCGAGAACGCGGTCGTGATGCGGTTGCTTTGGTTCGCGCCGCCGTTGTTGCTGGTGTGCGCGGCGTTGACGAGAGACAGGCCGTCCCTCGTTAGGTAGGTCGTGGTCGCATCGTTAAACCACGTTGCTGAATCGCCGGCCAGACGGCGCCTCATGGCCATTGCCAACATTTTGGGAAGGCTGTTCGCGATCCTCTGCTGGTCAACCCTCTTGAACTCGTACTCAATACGCATGCCCTTCGCGTAGAGTTTGTTGGTGATGGTGTTCTGGTACCCCTGCTGCACTCCCTCATACTGAAGTTCCTGGTCGAACTCCGGCACGGTTCCAAAATCCCCTACTTCGAAGTAAGTCTCGAATTTACGATCCGAGCTTACCTGGTCGAAGTAGACTTCTCTCCGATCCTTGACCTCCCGGCCCATTCCAAGATGGAAAATCTTCTTGTAGTGGGGGAAGTCAGAGGCCTGGAAGTTACCTCTATTTATGGTCATTGGTCAGTTCCCTCCTTCTTTTGTTTTAGTCGATGGTGTAGGACGCGGTCGTGGTGAAGATAACGTCCGCCACGAAGCGCACCGGCGCGTTGTGAAGCCCTGTTTTTCCGGGATGCACTTCCGGGTCCAGGCATTCGTCCTTTTCCGAGGCCCGGATCATCCTGATGTCCATGATCCTGGCGTTGACCGCACCGACAGCCGCTTGGCTGGATAGTTTGGTCCCGTCCGCAGTGAGGCTCACGAGGGAATGGAATCTCCGGAGAATCTTGATGATTCTCGAAGTGGATCCATCCAGCGCTGTGCCGAAGGCTGCCTTGAGGGTTGCGGATCCAGCAGCCGAAGCCGCCAGATATTGAAGCTGACCGCGTCCCGTTCCGGCCGCAACATAGATAAAGCTTGCGTCTATGTTGTCCTCAAGTGAACCAACCGTCAGCGTAGTGCCTGACGATGTCGCCACGATGGAATCCGCAGTTGCAAGGGAGAATTCCAGCTCAAACGTCGGGTTATTAAAAGCCAACCCGACTTTTTTCCGAACGAAGTCTGAGCCGTTTTGAAGGGTCTCTCCATCCACGGAGTAATCAAGCGTCTCTTCCAAATAGCCGAGCATCCCGGGGATATCGGATGATCCGGAGGCCACAACGGCGGCTCCAAAGTCCGTGCCGGCGGTCGTTCCTACCCGGAGCATGGCCCCGTTGGGAATATCTGCCGCGGCTGCATAGATGGGGATTAACCCATGCCGCTTCTGATCGTATTTGCTGAGTCGTGCATTCATGTCACTTTCACCTCCCTGATGTTTTGTGTTTCAGATTTATTTCTTTTTCTTCTTGGGTGCCTCGCCGGACTCATACTTGAGGACCACAAGCGTCCTCCCAAATACGGCCTGGGAATCCTGCGCACTTCCAGCCCCGGCATCAATTGATGCGCCGGCGAGATCGTAACCCGCTTCCGTTCCACCAACCTCTTCAAGGAACGTGGCGATCCGATGCTCAATTGCTTTTACCAACCCGAACCCGGGGCCGTCGGCCCTTTCATTCGGATTAGATATTACGGACAACACTTTTGTTTTCACCATGATTATCTCAACCTCCTCCTGTCACTTCGTTTTGTGCTTGTATCGTTCGCGTCTTTAAGTTTTCGCTTGAAAGGAGCCCAATTTGTGGAAAGGCAAAGAGGGCATCCACCTTTCGGGCCCGTTCCTTCGTTGATATTTTCAACCTCTCCGGCCGCTTCCTTGCTGAATGTCCTGGACTGCGTGTCCACGGCGAATCCGCACTGCTGGCATGTGATGTAGGTCGTCTCCCCGATCCTTCGAGCCGGCTTTAATGGGAATACTTCTCTCCCAAACCCATCACTTTGCCTTTGCGTTTCCCGGTAACTCATTCAGGAAGATCGATATCCTCCAAGTTGTCGGTGGTCAGATATTTGATGTATTCCGCCTCCGGCATCTTGGCCATCTTCGCGGCTTGCTTTTGTTCCGGCGTCAAGCTGACCGCCTTTTTTAATCCTTTCGCTCCAGGTTTCCCGTGGGCGCCGCCCGCGGCGATCCGCCTGTCCCGCTCACGGCTGTTCAATGCCTTCTTGACTTTGCCGCTTGCAGCCATTCCGCGCGCGTAAATCAGCGCTTTTTTGAGCAGTTGTTTGTCCGCCCGGATGCGCGGATCGTAATCCTTCAAGAACTCGTCCATGCCCTTTCGGTGGCCCTTGATATCCTCAAACCCTTTTTCCTGGGCCAATTCGGAAATGACAGCCTCTTTTTTGAATCCGCCAATCTCGGACTGGATCATGTCCGCGAGAGACTGTCTCTGCCCGGCCAGCAAACGAAAGAGCTGCTGGATCCCCTGCCGTCCAAACGTCCCGGGCATGCCGTCTTTTTCAGATATTCCGAACTGATCCTCAATCTTTTGCCAGTCGGCATCGGACAATTCTTTCGGCTCTTCCTTCTTGTCCGGGCCCTTTTCCAGCTTGTCCAGGCGTTCCCGAAGCTCGGCTATTGTGGCGTCGCGGGGATCCTCTTCTTCATCGGCGTCGGGATCGGCCTCCGGTTCATCTCCGGACTCATCCGTCTCATCTTTATCGGCATCCGTTTCTTTGCCGGTTTCATCCGTCTCATCACCTTCCGGTGTTTCCAGTACATCTTCCGCTTCCGGTTCTTCTGCGGTTTCTTCTGGTTCCAATACATCTTCTTCCGGGTCCGCTATAGCCGTTCCGCCTTTCGGACCCTTCCCGCCGCCAGCTGCGCCTTTTCCTTTCATCGCATCCTCCTGGACATAAAAAATCCGGTTAAAGCCTCAAGGGCTCAAACCGGGACTCGTGATAGTCTCTGTGGTTTACTCGCTCAATCAGGAGCGAATATCTGGTTATTTATTCTTTGCTTCGTGTTCCTCGATCTTTTTGATCGCGGCCTTCAACCTACCAATCTTGTCCGATGCTGACATCGGGTTCAAACTCTTGCGCTTGGCGGCCCGCATGCCCCTGTTTTTCATCTTTCTGGGCTTCCGGAATCCCATCATATGACGATCACCCGGTAATTTATTTCCTTGCAGCGCCGGCATTTCATGTCCAACCCAATCTTGACGGCCCGCTTTATCCCGTCAAAGGTTGGCGCCGCTGTGATCCTCAACAAAAGCTTGTTGCAAAGCTGACGGTCCATAACGCCGCAACACCGGACGTCTACCCACCCTGGCTCATTATCCCCGGGCAGGGCCCATTCCTGGTCCGCGGCCGGATCGGCCGGGAGAGTTTCAGCCAAGCTGCTGCTTTCTGGCTCCAAGATCTTTAATCTCCTTTTCGACTTTTTCCAGTGAATCTTTATATCCCTGCTCATTTTCCACCATGTTTTCGATGGCAAGGATTGCCTTGGCGGCCTTCCTGATGCCGTGGGCTTTCCAGATCACGCGGTCCGGGATAGGATGCGCTTGCGGATCATATTCGTCCGCCCGGTCGTCCAGTTGATCCACGCCGGCCAGCATGCCGCCCATCTTTATGCTGATATGCTGCCACAGCGGCCCGGCAATGTCCACTTTGATTTTCTCGATGAGGCCAATGGTTTTAAGGAGGATCCCGCGCTTGGCGGTCTTTTTCCTTAATTCTTCGTTCACTTGATCAAGGGTCATGGTCTGCTTTTCTTTCGGACGTAAGCTCGTCGGCTTCACGGTTGTTTCCTCCTATTTTGATTGTGCCTAACTCTGCAAAACCTGGCATTTGTGCAAGCTCGGCATGCCCGGTAATTGCTATTTGGATAGATGTATGTGTTTTTTAGGTCAAAGAGATGGCCTCTTTTACATCTTTTTTTCATTGCATTTTTTGTTGAAAAGCTCGCACCGCGTCTCTGGTTTTCAAAGTGAGTAACAACTTCTAAATGCCCTGGGTTTAGACACGCGCGATTTTTACAAAGGTGATCAATTTCATGTCCTTCTGTAATTTTTTCCGCAAAAAGCTCATAAGAGATTCTATGGGTTAATGTAGCCGATATTGCTGGTTTAAAACCCTGGGATTGTCCGTAACCATCTCTGTTAAGAATTCCACCCCACAACCAACAATTTATGGGGCCAGATTCCACAACTCTTGAAAGCAATTTTTCCTGATAAATCAAGCTGCCTCCTGTAATTGTGCTGCTAGGTTTTGCTCGGTAATTTGCTTTATGAGATTTTGGGCCCTGACTTTATCCGAGAGGCCTTTCAGTGCCATGGCTTTTTGCTGTTCTTGGGCCTTCATTTGCTCCATTCTGGCCTCTTCCTGTGCGGCTTGCTGTTCCATGGCCATGTTGAGGATGGCCTGTTTGGCTACTTGGACATCGTAGGCTTCGGCCTCTTCCATGGTAGGGATATATCGCGCGTAATCAGGCACACGGCCCTTTCGGAAGGCCTGGTGCATGGCCTCGAGCCTATACTTGGCCTTTTGGGCCACCAGCGGCTCTTTAATGGCTATCCCCCACTTCTCTATTCCTTTCCTGAATTCGTTTTCGGAGTTCATGACAACACTCAATCCCTGCATCTTGAGCCTGATGCCGGACCGGAGAAACTTCTTGGAAAGGTATTTGGTAATCTTTTTCTTGCCTTCCGTGCCCTTGTACTGGATCTGCGCCGGCCCAAACTGATAAAGGTGAGAAAGGCAGATCTGCCCAACTTCCTCAACGCCATACCGTAGTTCGGACAGCGGATCCTCCATCCGAATGTTGCCCTGATTGACCAAAAGCTGGGTCTTGTTCCCCGGCGCGTTGGGATCCTCGGGTGATGGCCGGCCGCTGGCCAGGAAGGCGTCTATCCCCATGATAAGCGCCGCGTAATTTAAAAGCTGGGCCTCGCCGCGGGTAATCGCGCCGTTGTCCGTTGGCCGCACATCGAACTGAATGAACTTTTCAAATGTCCCGGCCGGGAGATGGAATACCACGCCAGGGTGCCAGAGATTTTCGTCGGCTTCGAGGTCCAGCTCTTTGGCAAGGCCCTTCTCCATCTTGAAGCTGGGGATATTGCTGATCTGCCAACCCTGGACACACATGTTGTGGAGCAGATCCAGCTCTTCGTTTAAAAATTCAAGCTGCCCAACCACAGACTTGCCGTCAATCTGGTTAGCCCGGCGCTCTATCCTCAACTTGGCGTAGTATGAGGGCGTCCGATACCAGTAAACCTTGGCGAACATGAGAATATTGTGTTCCTTGGTATAAATGAACACGTATTTTTTCTCAACGCCTTTCTGCTCAAGCCGCATCCAGTAGGTCAGCTCGTAAAATTCGAACTCGTCTGCTTTGTCCCCCCGGTTGATCCCTGTGATGCTTTCCTGATTTGTGCGGTAACTGGTGGGGTCGGAGCCGGCCGCCTTCTTCGTCTTTTTGAGGAATTCTTTACAGGCATCCTCGTACCACTCCTCCGACTCCATCTTCTGGCGGACTTCCTCGCGGCGGAGATAGAACCTGTCTCCGTGGCCGCGGCAAAATTCACGGTCTAGGCTCCGGGCATTGGAAGGAAACGTGACGAAATTGATTCGCTCAATGACATAGGCTTTTGGCCCATAATAATTTGTGCGCTCGGAAGTTACCGGGACTTCGATTGGGGTCTCATCGCTGCCGTTTGCTTCAACCAGTTGGGCCAGAACGCCCCACTCCTTTTTAGACAGGCTTGATTCTCCGGGAGGAAACTCAAGTATCAGATCTTCAAGATTGCGGAGAAGAACCCGATCCTCCACTTCCTCGGTGTCCACGACATGTGGGATTTTAAGGACCGCAAGGCCGTCCCGGTTGACGCAGGGGAAGGCTTCCCCAATGGCCTCGGTGACGTTCCACTCCGCCCGGGCCTTGTAATTCATCATTTCGTCAATCTCCGGGAGCGCATCCTGAACGCTGTCAAACTCGGGATCCGCTTCGGTTTCGGCATACCAAAGCGTTTCGGGTCCAAGGATGGACCGCTTCTCGATGCTGGTATAAATTTTGAGGTAAATGCCGATCAGGTCGATGTGGGTGTGGAAGGCCCCGGGATAGGGCTCGTCGCTGTCGTCAATTATCCCTTCTGACAGGTCGTACCAATGCTCAAGCTTCTGAATAAGCGGCGCTGTTTCGCTTTCCCAGGCCGAAATCTCTTCTTTGAGTGTGCGCCGGATCCGGGCGGCTTGCTTATCCGTCAAATCAAGAAGGTCGTGGTCCTGGTTTGAAGAATCCAGGCCGGCTTCCAGGACTTGAATGTTGGAAAAGTCTATCTTCGTTTTAAGCACTCATAGTGTTGCTCTTGGCATCCGCCTCCCTATTTGATTTATGAACAAAAACCATCCGTCACATATCCTCTGCATCGTCCCAGGCATCTCTCCAGGCCTTCCAAACGCCGCTCGGGGTGGACGCTGCCGCCAGGATAATGAACCAAATAATTCTCTTGGTCTTTTTCATGGTTTTTTCATTTCCTCCAAGGACTTCCTGGCCGGGTTTGTTGCGATATCAACGACGCTGGAATCTTCCAGTTGGACGTCGTACCCAGTTACAACGTCCTTCTTTTTCTTTTGATCCCAGCTTTTTGTCTGCGAAATACCGACAACCTTTCCCGAAATGGATATTTTCACATGCTCGCCAATGGCCAAATCTCCAGCCTGTTCCTTGGTGAGCTGAAGATGAGTTGGCGGCTGGTATGGAGTTGGAGATATTACAGCGCCGTCCATTAGTAATCCCCCTCTTCTTCCGCGTCCGGCATGTCGTTGTCCGGTTTGCCCATGGGCATTCCGGGTTTCTTCATTTCTTTGAGAGACTTCTTGGCCGGGTTCACGTTCATCTGCTCAATTGACGTTGTCTCAATCTGGATCCCGCCATCCTCATCCGATGTCTTGGTGCCGACCACCTTGAGTTCCACCTGTTCCCCATCTTCAATTTTGGCAAGATCGGGGTAATTTGCTGAGTCAATCGTGATAATTTCTCCCGGCATGACAGCCTCCTTTTACTGGACGATCTTGATGGGGCCGGCTGGGTTCGCCAGCTTGGCCCGGCGCGCTTGTTTCTCCATAATGATAAAGGCAAGGTCCTCTCTGATCCGGTCCATCCGCCCAAGAATGATATCCACTCCATACGGCAAGCGGCTTAGGTTCTCCAAATTAAACGTGATCTGAACCGTGTTCGATTCGAGCATATCCGGCTTATCATAACTCACTTCGGCCAGCTTGATCCTCTGGTCCGAAGGCGGCACCGCCGCCGGAACTTCTTTTACGTTCTCTGTCATCATGGCTCACTGGCCTCCTTTTAACCCCATAGGGTATAACTGCGTTGCTGCCCGATCTGCTTTGACGCTCGAAGCCGGCGCGCCTTCGTGGCCTTTCGCTTGGCGTTGTGCCGCATCTGTTTAAGCCGGCGCTGGTTAGAATTCAAGAAAATCCCACTCTTCAAAATCTAGGGTCATGCCGCAAGCACCGCCATTTCGGTTCGGCTCGGAACGATCAAAAGGGCGTCATATTCCCGGATGAAGGCATAGCGCTTGCCCTGGTAATCCACGCGCTCCGGGGAGCAGAACTGATTGAAGAATATCCGCTGGCCAGACTTGATCCTTTTGTCCATCACATCCGGTCCATGCGTAAGGATAATGCCGGTGTAATGCCGCTCCATGTCGATTCCAACCTTCTGGATCTTGGTTCCCTGGAATTCCTTTGTGCCGTCCTCCCACTCCACGAAAAGAATGTCGTCCATTGGGGAGATGTCGATCGGACGGTTGCCAAAGAAAATACCAAACAGGTCGTTGGCGGCGCGGCTCTCCCTCATCACAATGAACGGCTTTTCGTTGATTGCGGTTGGGGATCCGGCATACCGGCTATGAAAAATGGCGTCACCGGGCTTAACCTTGGTGACTTCCGGTCCGACAGCGCGGACCACGGATTTTGTTTCCTCATGGGACTTTTCCTCTTCTGCGGCGATCATAATGCCATCAATTACCGCGATCCGGTCAAATGGCTCCGCCACAATGACGTCCCCGAGCGGGGTACAAAGGCTGGTATCGTAAGATTTCACGGCCCGCTTGCTCACGCTGCTCCTCCCAATGATTCACCGCGCTCGCGAAGGAACTTCTCTCCTTTTGAGCGCTGGCTCTCTTTCACGGCATAATCGAAATCGGAAAAATTCATCATCGGCAGTTTTGACGGGCATTTCGGGCAAAGCAGAGTCGATATCACGGTGTCGTTGATCATCATCCCTCCACAGGTATAGCACAGGCAATAAACCGGGCATTCCCTATAGAATCCGCTGCCGATCGTTGACATTTTTGGAAGCCGCGCCAATGATGCCTCCTTTTGACGCACTTCTGAAGAAGATGGATCCGGACTATTTTGATCCGGAGAAGGCGGCAGTTTCATGCTCATGCGCTTTTCCTCAACCACGGCTTTGTTTTTTTATCTGCTTTAGTCCCGGCCACCCTGGAAGCCAATATCCCGCCTTGAACGGCATTGGTCTCTCTGTAGGTGGTGTCCAGGGTGAGAAATTTGAGGCAGTACATTCCGATCATCCGGGTAATCACACAATCCAAATGGAGCCGTTCCTTGTCCTTCCCCACAACATTTTTGGATCGTTCGCTCACCATCTTGCCGTGTTCGTTGTAGACCGCGCCGATCATTTCCTTGATCGCCACGGGTGAATTTTCAACGTAGGCAAGCTGGTCAATCGTGTTGCGGAGAGCGGTGATGGTGAGAGCCTTGGTCCGTTCATCGGTTGGAAAACCAAGCTTCTCGGTCACATCACGCCACAAATCGGTTGTTTTAAGGATATGGGGATATCCCCGGCCGCGCCAAGCTTTCATGGCTTCCAGGCATGCGTGGCCATGGTTGTTCATTTCTGGAATCGCCAGGGACCAATTATAATATTCGCCCAGGGTGGCCAGCATCCGGCCAAAGTCACCGGGATCCGAGCGCAATCGTAGCTGGGCCACCACTTCCCAAGATGATCGGTCCATCACCGGGGCCACATTGAAGGCTCCATCCTTCACGCCTTCGGCCAGATCGGCTGGGATGATATAACGCCGTCCCTCGCGGGGTGGAATCCATATGGTCAGCGGCCCGTCCGGGTCGTCCACCGGCCGGATGGCCTTGTCGTCGTCCTCGAGATAGCCCACCATGATAGGGTCTTTTACCCTCGTTTCCATGATTTCAAGCTTCGGAAGAGGAAACACGTGGCGGCCGCTGGAAAGGAAGGCTTCGCGGGGGAAAGACGGATGCTCTTGAGGCATGAGAGCTTTGTCGGATTGGCGGGACCGCTCCCAGCGCCACCAGTTGATCTGCTCATCCGTTAAGGTGATCTTATAAAGCTTCTGAACGGCCTCCCTCATCCGACCTTCCTCGGAGGTCGCGGCAAACCGTTTGTCCGTGACTGGACGGACGTTGTCCTGATCCATCCACCATGCGAAGAAATGCTGTGCCCACGGCGATTCTATGTTTGGATCCTCAGCTTCAAACCACATCTCAGCAAACTTCTCCATGCCTTTGGCGGTCGTTTCCAACCGGGTCTTGGCTTGCTTTGATCTGGCGTTCAAAACGCCAGTGAGAACGCCCTGGTCCGGCCAATGAGACACTTCCGACCCATGAAACCGCGTGATCTGCCGTCCGCGGCCAAACCCCTTGGCTCCCGATGTCCCGATCCAATAATAGGAGTTCTTTTCCGGGAAATATAACTCCGTGGCGCTGTCCGCTTCCAGCTTCACTTCCATCGGGGTCGGCAACCTTCTCATCGAACGGATATAAAACCTGATCCTCTGCATGTGGATGTGAGTGTCGTCCATGGTATGCGCCATGGTGACCGCGTTGGTGTTCTCTTTAAACATGCAATCGAAAAGGAAGTCGCCTTCAATCTCTGAACTGAACCCGAGTTTACGGGCCTTCAGAATCAGATCGTCGCTGGTCTGCTCTTTATAATATTTTGCTTGGGCTTTGTTTTGGATGAATGGAACGGTGAGTTCGTCTCGGTTGACGATTGAGAAGAATGTCTCGCGGAAAAATTTTGATTCTTTGATTTTTTGGTTTACTGTTTCTGGGGTGAGAGAAGCGCAGGCCGTGGTCATAAGGCCCATGATGGTGAGGAAAACGAAAAGGTGTCTTTTATCAAATTTCAAGCCCTCTTTCCCTCCTTGCATCCACAACGATTTGAAAAAGCTGGTGTACGTTTATGACTTTCTGGATCCCGGTCTCCACTTCGTCCTTCTCTTTCGTCATTCCCAGGAGGACCGCGCCGCGATCCCACCACTTAATTTGCACTTCGTGATCCGGGATACTCTTATTTTTAAACTGGATCCTGGCGTCCAATCCGTACGCAACCTTCTTCACCATGCGGTCAACCGTTACTCCATGCTTGAGACAGGATGCCGCAATGATGGCCCGGACCGCTTCAAACTCTTGCTTAAAAATTGGTTTGCCTGTGAGCGCTTGCTGTTTGTGATATGCCGTGGTCTTGGAATATCCGATTTTTTGCATCGCCTTGGCTATCGGAACTCCCTGGTGAATCATGATCGCGGCTTTCCGCGCGCTTTTCTTTTCCAACCGTTTCCCTACCATAGCTCTAAGGCCTCCTAACCAACAAAAAGGGCCGATCATTGGACGGGCGCACGTTGGCGCTCGAAGAACAATCGGCCCCTAAAAGCCGTTGGCGCGCAGTTTAGGCTGCGCTTAAAAGCGGGTAATTAATCCGCTGTCACATATTCGATACAAAAAGACTATATCACGAGTTCGCGTTTAATTCAATCCCAAAGTTTGGTATTTTTTCTTCCCGGCTGTTCATAGTTCTCGCAAAAAGTTCCAACCTTTTTAAAATGTCTTAAAAGATCGTCGTTGGCTTCATAATAATACGCCCTCACCTTGGCGTTGAAATTTTTGCACTCACAAACAGCTTGGAAGCGATCAGAATATGAATCTTCAATTCTTACGATGCGGCCGCCGTGAGCGAAGTCCGGTAAATGACCAGCGCCGTGAGATATTCCCCTTATTGAAGATTCATATTTGGACACGCTCACGGCGGCCGCGATCACAATTTATCCAGATCGTCCATCTTATCCTTTCCCGGTGTCGGGATATCCGTAACCAATCCCTCCGTGGTGAGCAGAAGCCCGGCAATGGACGCGGCATTCTGCAAAGCCGTCCGCGTCACCTTCACCGGATCAATGACGCCGGCCTTTATAAGATCTTCGAATTTCATGGTTGCCGCATTGAACCCAAAGTTTGGAATCGCTTTTTCTTTCAAGATTTCATTTACGACAACGGAATCATCCGCGCCAGCGTTGGTGGCTATGACGCGCACCGGCTCGGACAAAATTCTCTTGATGATATCCATCCCCACATTTTCGTCAGGATGTTCCATCCGGTCAACCCGGTCGAGTTCCAGCGATGCCAGGAGCAGAGCAACTCCGCCGCCAACAACGATCCCCTCATCAACGGCGGCCTTTGTGGCATGCATAGCGTCCTCCACCTTAAACTTCTTGGCCTTCATTTCGGTTTCGGTGATCGCGCCGACGTTGATAACCGCAATGCCTCCGGTGAGTTTTGCCAGCCGCTCATGGAGCTTGCCTTTGTCGAATTCAGAATTGGAGTCCTCGATCTGTTTGCGGATCCCGGCCGCGCGGTCCGCGATCATGCCCTTGTCGCCTTCCGTGCTTACGATGATCGTGTTCTCTTTTGAGATAACGACACGCTTGGCTTTTCCCATCCACTCCAATTCGGCCTTGTCCAGGCGCCGGCCCTGCGTTTCGGACACCACGCGGCCGCCGGTCAGGATGGCAATGTCTTGAAGCATTTCACTTCTTCGATCCCCAAAGCCCGGGGCCTTCACCGCGGCACAGCAAAAGACTTTGTTCAGATGGTTCAGCACCAGCGTTGCCAACACCTGATGATCAATGTCCTCCGCGATAATCAGGAAAGGCTTCTTTGAATCTGAAAGCTGTTTCAGAATCGGGATCAGCTCCCGGACGTCCGTGAGCCTCTTATCCGTGATGAGGATATGGGGATCATTCAAAATGACTTCTTGCCTCTCCGTGTCTGTGATGAAAAATGGCGAGGCGAAGCCGCGCTCAAACTGCATCCCCTCAACAATCTCAAGCGTGGTCTCTGCGGATTTTCCTTCCTCCACGGTTACCACTCCATCCGACCCGACTTTTAGGATTGCATCCGTGATACGCGTTGCGATTTCTTCATCATTTGCGGAGATATGGGCGATATTAAAAAGTTGATCGGCAGCCTCCTTCTTATCCGACATGTTCACATGAAGCGCCATTATTTTGAGTAGGCCAACAACGATTTCTACAGCGCGGTCGATCCCGCGCTTGATGTATACTCCGCTGGATCCGGCCGTGATGTTGCGGTATCCCTCCCGCATGATCGCTTGGGCCAGGACACACGCGGTTGTGGTCCCGTCCCCGGAGACGTCGTTGGTCTTGCTGGAAACCTCCCGGATCAGCTGCGCGCCCATGTTTTCAAAAGGATCTTCAAGCTCAATCTCCCTGGCTATGGTCACACCATCGTTGGTCACGATTGGGGATCCGAACTTCCGGTCCAGGACGATGTATCGTCCCTTGGGCCCCAGAGTGGCCTTTACCAGGTCCGCCAGCTTGTCGATCCCTGCCTTTGCGGCTGCGCGCGCCTTATCTCCGTATGCTATCTGTTTCGCCATTTTTGAATTTCTCCTTTGATATGGTTTTTCAGTTTGTTTTTAAATCGTTCCCAATATATCGTCCTGTCTCAAGATCAGAAGCTTTTCGCCGTTGATGTGAATCTCTGTTCCGAGATTCTTGCCGTACAAAACTTTATGGCCGGCCTTCACATCCAGCCTGATCAGCTTGCCCGAGTCGTAGACCCCGGGACCGGCCGCCAGGACAACGCCGCGCTGCGGTTTTTCTTGGGCACCGGGCGCGAGCTGGATCCCGTCCACTTCTTCCTTTTGCGGTTCGGGCCGCACCAACACCCGATCCGCCAGGGGTTTAAGTTTTTCGATTACGGTGTTTTTTTTCATTTTTGAATTTCTCCTCTGCGTCTTTTTCCGGTTGGGGTTTGTTCAACCCACAAAAAACACACCGGCCCGTGACGATTCCAAATAAATGATCGCGGCATCTCTTCATTCGTTCCTCATCGTCCTGACACCAACAGCTGCACTCGGGCGCGCACTTGCACAGTTCGTGATCCCCAAGCCGACAGCCCATGCAAATTGTCAAAACTGTTTACCCGGACCCGGACCCGGACCAATCTTGACGGCCCGCTTTATCCCGTCAAGCGGATTGATTTTAGGTGAGTCAAACCTTCTCATCTGACACCTCCGTGGATAGGGCCTTTAAGATTACTTCTCCGCAAGTTTTACACAGTCCGCATTCGTCAATCATTACCCTGCGGGCTTTCATAATTCGCTCCCTCAACTCCCGCCTGTCTTTCTCAATGGCTTGGCACTTAGGCACAATTTCACCGATGATAACCTGATGCGGAGAAACCGGACGGGCATGATCCCCAAGGCCCAATGCCACAAGAATATAACCGATGTCATCCTGAATTAAATTATTCAACTCCCACCTGTCTTTCTCAGCGGAGGCGAGTTCTTTTAAAAGTGGGTCTATGTTTTCCAGGTAACATTGTTTGCATATTCCTTCAAATGCTGGCAAATGAACACAGTACCATTGTTTTTTAAACTCGCTCATGCGGGCTTTCCCTCAATCGCCCTGGCTTTTGCGGCAGTTTTCATCTCTCGCCCCCTTAAAACAAAACAGGTTGTGTTGGATGGCTTCTTGAAATCAGCAAAAAGCATTGGCGGAACTATGGACATTCTCGCGGAATCAATTATCCGCGCATAGATTTCATCAATCTCTTTTTGAGATATTGCTAGTTTAGTTTTCATATAAAATCAGCCGGCTCTTTTCTGGCTCCTTGAACTTCCGGCGAATCTCCGGTAAGTTTACGCTTGCCTTCTCGTCTTTCTACTGTTCCGGTTCTCGGCAAAACCACAGGATTCTCGCATATCTTTATCAGCTCTCCACGAATAAAATGTTCTCTGCCAGTAGATTGTTCAGAATAATCCACGAGGCCATAGATGCGTTTCTTCATGTCGTTAATACGGTCAACGGCTTCCTGGAAATGCGTCTGCATCCTCGTGTATTCCTTGACCATTTTAAGATTGTCGGATTCAAGTCTTTTTATTTCTTCTCGGCACTCTCCGTGAATATCTGATTCTGGTTTTTCGTCAAAGCTCATTATATCCCTCCCTCAAAGTGTCCCGGCGGGCGAATGGAGCTTCACTATCTCAAGTCTCAGCTGATGCCGTGACACGGACTTACAGAGATATTTCCACACCCGCCGGGATTTAGTCATTGAAATTAAATATACGCCTCATCACTCTCTGGACGAGTGGGCTTCCTCAGCTCACGGCCAAGAGCATAGCTGCATAACTATTTTGTCCTCGGGTTCCCCGTCAAGAATTAGAATGTCCGGGGCGGCCGGGATCCACTTTGTGGAATCATCGGGCAATATCCCCGCCTTTACGATTGAGTCAATGAGCCACTTCCCGGTATAATTGTCGTTGTCCCTGCGGCGCCGCTTTATAAAGCAAAGATCAATCGAGACGCTCACCGGGACCGTGAATGGTTGGATGTGTTGCGCTTTAAGAAACACCCCGGCGTTTTTCTGGAACCTGTCATGCTCCTTTTTTCTGGCCATGAAGTGCATGCTCAATATTTTGTTTTCGGACGGATAAAGAAATGGAATTGTCACAACCACTGCCCGGCGCCGGTAGTCAGTCACCGTGACCTTCTTTGCCAGCCCGCCGGTGATCATTCCTTTTCCATCCCCGCCAGTTCCAGCTGCGCGCGCTTGCCGCCAACGTACCTATCGGCCTCGTGTTTGACGATTTCAAGATTCCGTATCGCCGCTTCGGACATGACGGGGGCTGTCCCGCCGTCAGAGTATTGATCGAACGGGATATGGGGAGTGTTAAAGCAGAATGGCGCGTTGGATGCTCTCAGTTCCACCACCCCGGTAATGACCGCGCCCTCAACGCCTGTTTCTTCGTGGCAGCTGAAGCTTACGCCGGTGATCTTCATCCTCTGCGGGGCCCAATCGAGCGGCAGCTCGAGGATATCGTAGACGTCTCTCACCAGCGCGCTCATGGCCGCGTCCAGATCCGGGTGCGGGGCTTCCGGGCATTTGTAGATAACCTCTTTGTCCGCCTTCCCGTCCTTTTCAAGATACCGGATTTCAACAGCCTCCGGTTTAACTTTTACCTTCGTGATTATTTTTGACATTCTCTTCTCCTTAACGAACGTGGCCTTATGTTTTCCAAATTACCGTATTCTTTGTTGACCAAGCTTTTATATTTCATTGCTATTTTAAAAAACTCTTTTGAAAACTCTACCTCGCACATTTTTAAAACACTAGGCGTAAATTTATGCCCCATACCAATACGAGTGTATTTTTTAGGCACCATTCTATTTTTAAGCCATGTCCGTAGCCCACGTGCTTTTTGCGTCAGCCGACGTGCTTTTTTCGTCATCAGAACTCCGTTCTCACGATCGCCAGAGCCACCATGGGAGCCTCATTCAATCGTTGAGGCTGGCGCCGCGCTGGACGTCCGGTCCCGGATCCACAGATACCTCATCCGCGCTGCCCGCCGTTGCCATATAGACTTGGTGGCTAAGAAGCTCTTCCAGAGTGACGACGCAATACCGATTCAAGAAGTTTCCTTTGTCGTCAAACTCTGCCCCTATGGGGGCCTTGTGGCACTTGCAGCGGCGGACAGGTTTATTTGGATTTTTCAATTGCCCTCCGTCAGAATTTTGATCGAACGGGATATGGATTTTTCAATTTTCTCCGCCTTGGTTATTTCTCGGTCCAGGTACCACCGCGCCTTTTTCAGATTTTCAACATAGCTTCCCTTGTGCGGTGCCCGGGCGATGTACTTGATTGCGTTGCCGAGCATAAAGCCAAGCTTCCAATCTTCTATGACGTTGATCACTTCGATGGTTCCAAACGTGTAATGCGGCGGACGGTTCACCATGTCCGGGACCGGCGCAGGGGAACTGTTTTCTATCGGGACGCTTCTCCATGGCCCCGGGGTATATTTGTTTTTCATCTGTGTTGAAGCTGGGGGACAATCGCGGCCGCCTCTTCCATGGATTTCATAATTTTTCGCATGCAGGTTGACAATCCACATTGGGCGCATCTAAGCCAGAGGGAGTGTGTCTTTCCATCCAGCCCATTGCTGATTTCGATCCCAAAATGATGACCACCACACGTGCAAACGATCACTCGGGTTTCGAGCGCTACTGATTCTTCTTCCATCATTATTTCTTTACCCCTCCCCTCATGCCGTCGCGCGGCGGTTATGGATTCGCTTCATAAAAAGCTTCCGCAAAACCTATCGGGCAACGGCTTCTGATTTGCATATCTCTCGATGATGTCTGGATAAGCCCCTCATTCCTTTTTCCAAGAGTGCATCCAGAAGGCAACGGATTAAAAAGTATGGGACGTTTTGGAAGATTAAACATTCCCCATAAAGCCGTTCTTTTGGAAAGCCCCCCCCCCGTACTCGTTTTGCGGATATTCAAATACCGGACGTCCTAGAAATAATCTCAACATTCCTGTTGCCGGATTCTCTAAAGCCCAAAACGCAAGAGGAGATTTTCTTTGAGAGCCAACAATCCGATACTGACACTCCCAAATTATCCGTAGACACTCTTTAACAAGTCTCATGCCTTCCCGTAAGTCTCTCGGAGTTTTGGCGGAAGTTCTGGCAATGGAAAACATTGTGCAAGGCGGATTTGCAATGATTCCGTATACGTTCTCCGGTGGATGATAATTCTCGACACCAATGTCCTCGCCGATAATGCGAACGTCATAGCCTGCATCGGCGTAAGGCTTTGAATCTGAACCTTCCTTGGCACAAAGATGCAGAATGATTCTATCTTTCATCTCTCGCTCACGCGCCGGGGTGGGTCCGTCTCGCTGATGTTTTTGTAAGGGCCGCCGAGAATCTTCCGCTCTGATTTTTTCCGCGAGACGGATTCTACGATCCAGCCTTCAGGACAGACCTTTATCCTCGCCATTCTTTCTCCTTTGCGATGGCGTCCGCTTTGGCCAGAGCCGATCGGCGCATCTCTTCCTGGTTTGGCGGCGCCGGCAGCTTCTTGAACCCGGACGCTATAGTGTCCGCCAGGGTTTCAGCGGCCTTTAAGTCCGCGCCTGGAATGGCTGCCAGCAGCGCGCTTTCATGCTTTTTGGCTCTTGTTTTGACCTCCGCCATGTCCATGAGCCTCGGAAGCATCTGAAGCAAGCCCTTAGCGTTTCTCCCCACGTTGTCCATGACCCACTTATTTTCAGGGCATCTGATCTTGTCCCAGAAGAGGTCCAGTAAAGCCATGGCGGTGGGGAGTCCGTAGGAGAGGATCCTTGCCAACATTCCCGCGTCAACCTTCCCCCAGGGGTATTCCCCACCGGAAAGCTTCCAAGTCCTTTGCTGGTAATCTTTTAAAAAATTGAAGTCCTCTGGTTTGTGTTTTTTTCGGCTTTTAGGTTTGATTGATAAACTGTCCCCCTCTTCCGGGGAAGGGGGGATAAAGGGGGGATGTTGTTGTTTCTGTTGTTTTACATTGGTCTTGTTAGGCGGTCTGTGTGACCGGTGGTGATCGGCCGGTTTTATGGCTGAAATACCCTCATTTTGACTGTTTTGACCGGCGGTCTGTGTGACCGGTGGTTTATCCTGTGGATAACTCTGTGGATAAGTTCCTTCTTTTTCGTCTATTGATTCGCTTGTGGATAACTCTGTGGCGCCCATCCACGATGCTTGGTCTAAAAGGTGGTAGACGCTTCTGGCGAAGCGGCCTTTTTCCTTCACTTTTTCGATCCGGATGATGGCGTGTTTTTCCAGGGCTCTAATCCCGCGCCGGACACTGCTTTCGGACATGCCTAATTTTTTCCCTAACAGGCTTTGGGAGGGCCATGCCTTTTGGTCATTGTCCGCATGGCGGCAAAGGCAGATATAGACGAGCAGGGCTTTTACTCCGATGATGGCCGCCCACTGGTCCATCAAGCTGTTATCGATCCAAAACCATCCGCGCGGGCGACGATCCCGTACTTCGAATTCGTTGTCGCTCATTTTATTCCCCTTCCCAGGCTATTTCTTGAAACGTCATAACTATAACACAAAAAGTTTACAAAAAGTACATCACTTTGAAACAAAAAAAAGGCGCTCACCGCCCGGAGCCCAGAACTCCAGCCTACAGGACTGTTGCCTTCTTCTCCGGAAAGATTTGACACTGGGTTGGAGGCGGAGAGCGCCGGCTGTTTAATTTCTGTCAAAGATAAATCCTCACCAACCGTTTTGCGGCCTTGCGGATTCTATCAAAAAAACCCACCAGTGTGTAGGGACGCACATATTTCCGGTCGTAGTTTCGGCGGTATATAACGTGACACGGGCCGCACAAGCGCATTGAAATTTTAGTGTCGCGGGCGTTACCGCACTTTTTGCAAAACATGCCGAGACTCATTTCGGGAACTCCCGGACTCGGATGCTTTCGGGCCACTCGGACATATCGCTGCCTTTATAATTTTTGATGCCGAGATATTTGCCGTGGGCTTCCTGAATTTTGCCTCCGTTCTCAAATTTAAATTGAGGCCTGGATCCAACCTGTTTTACAAACACAGGAATTCCGTTGGTTTGGCATTGGTGGACAATCGATTCGATCCAGTCCAAGCTGGTGGCGCGCGCTCCGGGTCCGGTCTCGCCGCCAACAATGCACCAATCGATTGCCGGCTGCCACCGCTCTAAATTTATATGCTCAAGAAGCGGCTCACAAGAAATAAACCGGACCACAGCCGGCGTCATGATCAGCTTTGGGATCCGCTTGTCCGCCGAGGCCTGGTCCTCAACAGAGACGCCCCACCAAATGTTTGGGTGGTCGTGTTGTACAATTTTGGCCATTCTCTCGGGCCGCTTGGTCAGCACTTGAAATGTGTGGTGTTTCGCCAGCGTCATGCGGCCGATAATGTCGTAGATATATTCGGTTGGGATTTTTTCATGAAACAGATCGCTCATGGAATTGACGAAGATGCGGCGCGGCTTCATCCAATTCAACGGATCGTCCAGCCTCTCCGGGCGGATTTGGACGTCCGTGAATTTTCGATCTTTCCAGAAGCGCTTGGCCAAGGTTTCGGCATAGCAGTTCGCGCAGCCCGCGCTCACTTTCGTACAGCCGGTGACAGGATTCCACGTGGCATCCGTCCACTCTATGTCAGATTTTACGCTCATTGGAGCGGCCGGCCTTTCAGGATTTCAAACACTTCGAAGGATCCATCCGCTACGATCCTGTACCGGACCACAACACGGCACTGATCCTCGGTTGAAATCTCCCAGGCTGCCTTGGCAAAGTCCGGGACCAGGCTTTTAAATTCCAGTTCAGAGGACGCGGCATTTTCGCAACCCTTGATAATGTAGGAGCCATTTCCGCCGTTTTCGGGGAATTGAACATCTGTTACGGAAATCTCAATTTTTTGATCGCTTAGGGTTTCGGGGTTTATATCTTCAGCGGATGAGGGCGCGGCGCCGGCTGTTTTCAAATCCTGGTTTTGAGGCGCGTAACCCAAAAAGAATTTGTCTCCCCGGATCCCCTGCACTTGAGCCATGGTAAGCTGGTGTTCAAGCCTCAAAATATAATGCGTGTTCGTTTTGCCTTTATACTGGATGGCCTGGGGAATGCGTTTAAGTTTAAAGGGGATCATGGAAATGCGGCCGGCAATGCTTCGGGCCAGCGCCAGCCCGCTGTTTATGTTCAGGATGGAGTTGTAACTCCGCATGTCAATCTGATATATCCCGGCAATGCTTACACGGGGAAGCATGAAAGACAGGGTGCCAACAAGGTTGCATGCGGATTTTCCTTTCCCGTCTTTGTCCAGCAAAGGACACGGACAGGATATCTCCACCATGGCGTTTGGATCCGCCGGGATATGGTCCTTAACCAGCTCAATCTGGTCCCCCAGGGCCCCGGCAGCGCGCAGGGCGCTCTCCCCATCCCCCTTGCAGCGAAGAGATGGCCCCGCGTACCACTTGTAGGCTTGGGGAAAGCATTCTTGCTCGTTGTCCAGCGGGAACACGATATCCAGTTCGGTTGGATCCTCGCCGTAGATTGCCTCCACTTCCGGGGGACACACGAAATGCTGGGTTTCCCTTGGATAATATGAGTTTTGGGCGTCGTTTGCGACTTTGACGCCAAGCCGTATTTTTCCCAGGCGCGGCATTCGAAGATTGTCCGAAAGGCCCTTAACGCTCGAGTATCGGTTGCTCACTTGTGGCCCCTCATGGCGCGGATGGAATAGCGCATGTAGTGAAGGTTTATCGCGTACCGCTTTGCAAACGTCGTCCGCTGATTGACGTCTCTTGCATTCGGGAACATTTTCCGCGCGGCCTTCCACCCTTCCCACCAACACCAGATGCCGAACCGATGCGTCCAGATCACGACGACAAGCGTTATCCCAACGATGGACAGGCTCAAGACTCCCTCAATCCCCATAAATGTAGCCCTCCTTCTGGATTTTTTCCAGGAACATTCTCATGTTGATTGCGGATACGGCCAGCTCCAGGCACCCGGCAAGACATTCCTGGACGTTCGTTGTCAGCGTTGGATCCTTTAAGCACATGGTGATGTCGTCTTTTAAAACATTGATCGCATCGACGTTCATGAAAGACCTCCCAACATTCCTTTGTCTCGGAGTGTTCGCCACCGATCTTCAAGCATCGCCGACAAGAGGCGAGCGTCGGCCAATGCGTCCACCGGATCCCGGTCCAGGCTGGCGATAAACTGATCCTTCACCCAATTATGGGTGCCGGGATCTGACAAAACTTTCCTCGCAAACGAACCGGCAGCGGGCCGGATCACCTTGAAGCCGCCATCGCCACCGGTCTCCCCCGGCCCATGCCCACAACACGGATAATCCTCGCACATCATCGTATTTGCCTCCTTTGTTCATGTGTTCGCGCTGCCTTTGAGTTAAAAAGAAGCCCCACACCCTGGAAGCCAGACGCAACTCGGCGTACCGCGCTGCGCTCCTGCGAGAGAAGTGTGGGGCATAAAAAAAGCCGATCCCCGATGATTGGGATTCGGCTGAAATTCGTTTTTTCTCGCAGGACTTTTTTCGCTTCCATTTTGGCACTCCTTATACTTGGTGCCCCCCGACCCGTTAAATATACAAAAAGAACGATGTTGTGTCAATACCCCTGTAAAAATAAATTATCCGACGGAGAAAACAAAAATGAAAAAAATAAACCACCGGAAAAAGATCGTCAAGTCTCCGGTGGTTTATTTACCTTGGGATGAGATAATTAAACTTTTTTCACCAAGTTCCAAACAATTTGTCAAACTTAAGGCCGCCCTTGATCCCGCCCAAAACTTCCCCGGAAGTGAAGCCGTGAGCGATCCATGGGCCGAGCCAGATATTTTCCCATTTGCTTTCGCCGACAAGTTTTTGGGCCAGAGCCAAGTCATTTTTACAAATGTCCTCAATGAGGCGGTTGATCCGTATGGTCCCGCCGAACATAAGGGATCCCCGAGATTTGGCATCATAGCCGGTGACATATCCGAAGTCGGCATTGATGTAGCGGGTGACGTAGACCACGGGGATCTGGCCCACGACGGCGTTCCTTCCACCGATCATGTCGCGGGCATACCCGGCCTCAACGCTGGACGCAATGGCCCAATCCAGGACGTTCCCTTCGGTTTGGGTGAAAAGGTCTTTCCAGTTGTCTACGGACACCGCCATAGCCGGCGCCGCGCCCAACCAGAACGACAGCATGAACAGCCCAATCAGTTTTTTCATCATTTTGCGTTACCTCCATTATTTTCCTCAATAACATCGAGGAATTTTTTTATCACATAAAGAGCTATGCCCACAAACCCGTCCACGGAGGCCAATTGCTTCACCACAAGATAGCAGTACGTCAGGACAACAGCCATGGTTATGACGAGCTGGACCGTGTCTTTAAAGCCGATACTCCAGATTCCGGTGGAAGCGTTGCCGGGGATGTCCTTTTTCATTGGCTCAGCTTTTCCAGCGCATCATCTAGCTTCTGTTGCGCTTTTTGCAGAGGCACAACGTCCCGGATTGGTCTGGACAGGGCATCCCGGATCTGCTTCTCGAAGTCCTGACCCCTCACCACGGAATTGATGTTGGCCTGGATGGCCCGGTGCATCCGCTCCATGTCCCCATAATGCAGGGTGGCCGCGTCCATGAGCGCCGCGCGCTCGGTTTCCACGGTCCCCATGAGCTTGCCGGTCATTGCCTCCACTTCCCTGGATATGGCTTCCACCATGTCCCGGACAACGAAGGCGCGGTCCATGATGCCGCCCTTGTCATTGCAAGCGATCTTGGCGAAGTCTCCCTTAACGTCCGGATCCTCAAGGAAGCGGATTATCAGCTGGGGCACCAGGTGGTAATGAAGCAGGGTTTTGATGCGCCCGCTGCTTTGCTCCGCCCATCCATCTATGATCTCAAGGTTCATGCGCTTGGATTCAGCGATCTGGTTGCCCAGGAGAGCATTGAGCTCCTGGGTCTGTTTAGGGAGCGTCACACACCCGGCAAATACCAGGCAAAGGGCAAGGAGAATGCCCCGGCTGATCACAACATCACCTTCTTAGCCAGCTTGAACCCCTCTTTGAGAACTTTCACCCCTTCAGCGGTGGCTTTGGCCCCGAACACATGGAACGCCGTCACCAGCTCGTTTTTGCTTGTTGCCTTATCCACCGCGGCGATCATATCCCCCATCAGTTTCCGGTCCGCGGCCACCGGGAACATCTTGTCCAGGTTGGTTGTCTTGAGTGCCTTGATATCATCTTCGAATTCCTTCATCACCGCTTCCCCCGCCCGCTTGGCCGCGCCGTCGTATTTTCCCATAGCTCACACCTCCTCCGGAATCAGGCTCGAATCGCCTGTAAAATCAGTTTGGGATGCGCCCGGTATCCGACGAAATTGTTCCAGGCCTCCCAGTTCTTGCGCGGCCGGATGATAACTTGGCCTGTGACGAAAGAAGTTCCCTTTTGACGCGCGCGAGACTCAATGATGAAGAGATCGTCCAACACCATCCCCACGTGGTAAACTTTTGTGATGTTTTTCCCTTCCGCCGCAAATGCCAAGTCTCCCAGCTGGGGGTAGTCCACTTTGATCGTGGCGTTAAACTGGTTCTTCGAGCCGTGCACCAGGGTTACTCCGTTTTTTTTGTAACAGCCCGTGGTCAGGCCAGAGCAATCCAAGGAAACCGGCCTCTTGGAAAAGTCCATCCACTTGCCTTTCCCGGTCCAGGGCGTCTTAGGGTCGTCGTCCTCCCTGGCATACGGGATACCAATGAGCTGGCCGGCCTCAAGTACGATGGCCTGGCGGATCACGAGAATCTGGTGTTCCGTCAGGACAATTTTTGTGGAAGTGCTTGATCGTGGTTTCACCCCACCAATGGGAAGTGACCGCTTCGACAAATTGGTCATCTCTGATCTCCTTTAGGCACCGGTAGCAGGTCACCCACGGTGGCTCATTGTAAATTTGAAAAGCACGGCTAAAATGGACAAAAGACCCACCAAAACTGTGATCCACTTCCAATGCCCGTCAACGTGCTTCTCGATCTTTTCAGAGACGGAAATGATGTGGTTCTTGTCGTTTGCGCGGTTCGTTTCGAGAGCCGTGAGTTTGTTGCCATGTTCTTCAAGGCGGGGGCCTATCCCGGATTTGAACATCCGGAATTCTGTCTTTAGCTCGCCAATGGCGACTGTAAGAATTTTTATCTCTCCTGTCAGCCCGCCGATTACCTGTCCAAAACTCTCGCCGGCTTTATAATCGTCGTTTGCCATTATCTCCTCCCAAATATCCACCAATTCACTGTCTTGGAATCAGCCCCGGACGTGTTGGTGAGAGTGAACGAGCTTGCCCAAACCCGGCAAGTGACGGTCTTGCTGGAAGTGTTCATTTCGGAAAAAATCGGGATCCAGTTTGCCTTTAATCCAACCACGGCCACAATCGCGGAAGCGTTGGCCGCCAGCGTAACACTGGAACCGTAAACGTCGGCGTTGTTGAACTGCGTTGAATTCCCGGAAGAAACGAAGATCCGTGATCCATCGTTCTGGCGCAGCTGATCTACGATCTGATAAATGCGCCGGAAGTTCTCTGAAATGGCCACGTCCGGCACCTCGTATGGGGGCTGCTCTTCACCGCGCGCGACTCCGAGCGCCGCGAAAAGTAGTACAAGCCACGTTAAGAACACTGAGGCAAAGTATATTTGAAGCCAATATCGTTTCATGGCACCAAGACCATGTCCTTCCTGCTCGCCCTCCGATCCTTGCGCCTAATTCGTTTTTCGGCTTGCCGCTCAAGTTTCTCTCCCTTCTTGGCGCGCCGCTTCTCTTCCAGGCCATAGTCCGTCACCTTGATATAGCGCGAAATCACCGGGGCATAGCGAACTATCTTAACGATGGTGGAGTCCCCGGGCTTATCAAAGTACCCCCAGCTCACGGAGGCGCCGGCCTTGTTCAAAACCCACCTTCCCATC
>Ga0208957_1000271_pt1 | contig 45063 bp, 83 predicted proteins | sample RifOxyA1_FD_184029 | JGI IMG/M metagenome (GOLD analysis project Ga0208957, IMG submission 184029) | Groundwater microbial communities from Rifle, Colorado - Rifle Oxygen_injection A1 (SPAdes) | ecosystem: Environmental > Aquatic > Deep subsurface > Groundwater | place: Rifle, Colorado, United... | reverse complement strand
GAATGTGAGAGTTGGTATAGAAAGATATATAAAGGAGTAATGCGTGAAAAGAAGTAATGCGTTAAGCAGAACAGAAAATAAAACATTTTTGAGGTATGAGAAAATGAAAACACAAAAGAATAAATTTGCTGACTTCAAGCAACGATATATAGAAGCAAAAACTTGTGCTGATGCAATAGCATTAGTGAAGGAGCTTTCTCAAGAAGAGAAAGCAGAACTAAACCAAGCTATGAATATCGTTCAGAAGTGGACAGGCTTAGATATGAGACAAGAGTTCTTTAATAGACTTCTTGCAGTTCATTTAGAGGTAAGAAAATGAAAACAATAACAAGGCAACAAATAAAAGGGGGTGAGCCACGACAGGAACGAGGAAGGACAGAGATACAAAGAGAAGCCATTAAAAACTTGCTCTTAACTGATTGCAGGGGCAGAGGCTCAAGAGAACGCAAGGCACAAGTGAACGAGAGGCTCTTAACTCTCCTAAGAGAATACAGAGCCAACATACACGCAGACTTAACCAGAGAGCACTTATTTTACATAGTGCTAAGGGATGACTACAAGAACGACAACCAGTTTATTAAGGCAGACTTTTCGGGCAGAGCCAACGACAAGTTACAGCATAAAATAGGCAAGTTCATTAAGGAGAACTGCAAAGTCGTTGGGACTACTACGGCTAGGTTTAGAGACTTGTTTGTTTTTGACAGGAGCAACGGAACACACTTCCACAGAACAAGGGAAAGAGAGCTGAAGGTTATTGACTTTTAGTCTTTCTTTTCTTCTTTTTCTTTTTTTATTTTTATAAAATTCTACCCTGTGTCTATATATTATGAAGAAGATGAAAGATGAAACACGTGTGAAAATAAGAAATGAAGTAAATGCGTGGAGAGATATGTTTGATATGATGGCAGAAAAGTTCAACATATCAAAAGCAGAATTGAATCAAAGCAGGTATAGAGAAATGTTCGCTATGATTGAAAGGTGGGCTTACTACGATACGATAAGGAGAGATGGCTTAAGAGAAGAAGTTAACCCACACGCAGATGATTTCGGGACTTTTTGGGAGGGTGAGAATTTTAATAGAGATGGAGAACCCAAAGCTCAAGAAGTTTCAGATGCGAGGGAGAAGAGATGAGCAAGACTGAAGAGAAAGAGGAAAGAATGGAAAACCCAATAAGAGAAATAAATGCGATGCTTGGCTGTTCCAGAAGGAGAAGATATTATTCGCCAAGAGAAGCACACGAAAGATATGAGAGAAGAAAAGAAGAAGAAATACAGAAGCATATAGCGAATTGTAGAGAAAAAGAATGCCACATCAAATCACAATCAGCAAATCCAGATAATAACCTGAACTCTAGCAATAGAGATAATGTTCTGGTGACTGCGGGAATAGACCGCATCATCCCAGTAATGATTTAGAAAGGCGAAAATAAAATGAAAAAATGGCAGAAATAATAAATAAGGAACTTGTTAAGGCTATACTAGATAGATGTTGGAAAGATGAGAAAACAGGGAGAAATAAAATAAGTCTTGGTAATTGTCGGCTTGATTTCTCCAAGACTTATTTTTTAAATGGCTTTACAGAAAGGTCAGTTAAATTAAGTTGGGAGAACGGAGATAAAGAAATAAATATTCTCGGAAGAATTGAAAGAAGACATGACTATTATGCCCTATATACAGAAGGATGGGATTTTATAGAACATATAAATAGAAACGAAGTTCAGGAAAAAAATTAAGGATGATAAATAAATTAACTTTACTAGAATATAACGAGATAAAGTACAGAGGGTTATGTGTTGTAAGTTTTAAAGACGGAATAAGGACATTTACTTACGGAAGCCTTTCTTATAAACAAGCTGTAGATTATGTCGTTAAGAAACAAGCACAGGGAGAAATCTGTTTGACTTTTCCCTTTCCAAATATCCAGACGTCTGGAATTAAAGGGTTTGAAACGAGAAGCTATAATCCAAACGAAGAAACTTTAGAATACTACCAAAGGGTTTTCCAAGAAAGTTTCGGAGAGGAAGGATGAAAGATAAATCGGGAAGAAATAAATGTATATGTAGACATAGTCTATTCACTCATAAATATATCGATAGAAACACAGAACCTTGTCGTGGAGTACATTGTGATTGCAAAAAGTTTAAGGAGTGCGAGGGATAATAAGAACACTAGAATGTATCAATCCAAAGTTAGCAAAGGAATATGAGAGATTATGCTATGGGAGGCAGTCACCGATAGCTGTAAGGAGCTGGTGGAGGATTGGACAAAAATCAAAATGGAAACAGCTAGGCTAAGGGAACTTAAGAAGAGATACGAGGATGAAGCGAAGAGCTGGGAAGCTCTCGTAACTACTGAAACTGCTATTGAAGGCGGGATTATAGAAGTCGGCACTATCTTTAAATCAGCCGATGGGGATAGGCTAGAGAACATCTTGGGGCTTGTAGAGAGGCATCTTATGACGAACTTAGCCTCAGATATACAAGAGCCTGTGAAGATAATTATTAGGGGAGTAGAAGATGAAAGAACAAAAGGTTGATATGGGAAGGAGTCATCAAATGGTCTGCTTAAATCCTAAATGCAAGGAAAAGAAGACGAAGACACGAGGGCTATGTGGGAAGTGCTACGAGATGGCGAGATACTATATAAGAACTGGGAAAACTACTTGGGCTATTCTGGAAAAGAAGGGGTTGGCTACTTCTTCACGGAAGAAAAGAACAGGAGATTGGATATTCGAGAATGACCATAACAGATAAATAGAAATAAAAAAATTAGAAATGGATTGATAAGAAAAAGCGAAAAATGAAAAAATACATTTGTTCAGTTAATGTGAATCAAATTATAGAAGCGGAAACTAAAGACGAAGCTATTGAAAAGTTCATAGAGAATCACGATATGGAGGATTTATATCCTTCTTGTAAGGAATATAGAAAGAAACATAAAACAAAAAGAAGGTGAAAAAATGGCGAAGGCGAAATTATTTCACGCAGGATATGGGAAATGGGAAGTAAGACAAAGGCGGGGAGATAGAATCTGTTGAAAAGAAAAGATTTAAATAGTTCATAATCTTTAATATAAAACATTTTTGAGGTATGAGAAAATGCAAGACAATAAGAAAATTTTAGAAGTAGCGAGAGCTGACTTGGAAGCTGAAAGAAGGGAGATTTTAGATTTTATTGCGGGATTTCAGTATGCTAAGTTGCCTACCGACCTGCACAGATTGATTTCTGACTTGCTGGTTGAGGAGCTTAACGAGAAGAATGAGAGGATAGAGAGCTTGAGAGAAAGTCTTATCTATATTGATGAGAGGGAGTTTAACGGGATGCTCGTTCAGGCGGAAGCTGGAGAGGTGGCTTTTGATTAAGATGAAAAGGCAAAACATTTATATACTTCCACCACCACCATACTTTATGGAAAGAGCAAGAGAGAAAGGGATAAATATGGCGGACTTCTATATACTTACCATACTTAAACAGGTAGGACAAGAGAATAGAAATGCTATTTTTATCTCAAATAGGATGGAGAGAGATTACAGCTCTACTTGTAAAAGGATTTCATTCTTAAAGCTAAAGGGATATGTTAGGGAGATTAAGAATAAGAATAAGAGAGTATTAACCCTCACTCCAGATGGTATTAAATATCAGGAAGAATGTAACGAAAATCTATATGGTGGTGGAAGATGAGTATCTGGCGAGAATTACAGGTGGGCGAACATAAGATATTGCATACGCCATTACAACCAGAGAAGTTAAGGGAAAGCTACCCCATAGTAAGCAAGGAAGGTAAGCCCCTGCGGTTTGCAAGGATGCTCAAAGACGGCACGATTATTTCTGATGGCTTGAGGAATGTTTATGTAGATGAGGCAGGGAAGCCACACAGCGAGGTTCTACGCCTTGTAAATAATAAGCCACTAGCAAGGGCGAAGCTGACGAAGGAAGTGCAGAGCTATGAAGAAGTTGATATGCAGAAGGCACTTGATATTATTCCAGAGAGCTATCACCTGTGCCTTAACAACAGATTGAAGGATTACCTACTTAAAAAAGGCAAAGCATTAGAGTTTCTATTTTCAAACGGGGGCTATAAATTCTATATAGCCTATCTTGTGCCTAAAGGTGATTTCCTCATGCTTATATTGGGTTGGGGAAGTATTGAAACTTTATCACAGCAGTTAATTGTTGAGAAAAGACAAGAGAAGATGATAATATCACAAGAGCAAATAGAGAGATTTAATCCCGAAATGATGATGGTGAAAAAATAAAATGAGAGTTACATTACCTACTGGGGAAGCCATCCTTTTGATAGGACACTTTGTTGTATTGATACTTTTGTTGATTGGATTATATTAAACTATGGAACAGAGTGTTATATGAAAATTTGAAAATGGAACAAGAATACGAAAGATACCATAAAGCACAGGCGAAAAGCGATATTCTTGCCTTGCTTGAGCAGATAGAGGAAAGACTTGTTGTTTTTGATTTAAGAGAGCAATTAAGATTTAGATTAGAAGATGTAAAAAAGATGCTGGAGTTTGAGGTGAATGATGGAACTAACTAAAGAGGATAAAGAGGTCTTAGTCTTGTATGGGTGAGGTAAATGATGGAACTAACTTTTATGCAGAGGACTAAATTTGATGAAGGGGCTACAGAGATGGTTTGTGATTTTTGTTTAGAGAAGTTCGGAGAAGAAGATGAAAAATAGTCAAATGTATATGTTGATTAGCTACGCATTACTTATAACGTATTTCTTTTTGAGAGAGAGCCATACAATATTTTTGGCTTTATAATCTGTATCATTATTGAAGATAAGGAGAGAAGATGAAAGAACTGACCAAAGAAGACGAGGAATTTCTGGCTAAGATACTCACTATGCAGATTAAAAAGTCAGAGTGGGTTTTGAAGAATACAGAAGATGATATGAAGAAAATGTTGGATAAGCTGGAAGATGGGTAGAGAAAAATATATAAAGGGAATAGAACTACTACTACAAGAACAGCGTAGAATGGATAACCTTGAAAAAGAGATAGGAATTAGAAAAACTGAATGGAGAATACTTCAATTACTCCACCAGATAGAAGATAAAAATAAAACTGCTTCGTATATATCTTCTTGTCTGAAAGTAGAATATGTGTATACAACGAGGATTATTAACGGATTGATTAAGGGGGGGTATATCTTACAGGTCGGTGTTGGCAACAAAAGAAAATTAAAGATTTCAAAAGAGGGAGAGAGGAAAAGGCAGGAGTTTGTGAGGAAAGTGTTATTGTTGTAGTTGGAGATAAAAATGGAAGAACAAATATATGAACAGCTTTATGACTTGCCATTTAGGGCAGAGGTAAGAAAGAGATGGCAGGTCAGGATAGTATGTGGCTACTGCAAGAAAGAGGACAAGGAATGTAATTGTGATAAGTGTGCTTTATGTGAGGATTATCTTGAAGCTGACTTCTTGAACAGGATGAAGGTTGATGGCGAGGACTATGAACTCGTTTGCGACTTCTGTCTGGACAAGGGAAGAGAATATGGATGAACCGCAGGGCAGTTACGGACTAAAATATGGATGAAACAATAGCGTTGAACATACACGCACAGCTTAAGAGGATAGCCGATGCTCTTGAGAGGATGGGAGAAAGATTATGAAAATGATAAAAGAACTTGAGACGGAAAGTGGTGCTCTTGGTCTTGGTGCTCTTGGTGCTCTTGTTATTTCTGGTGCTCTTGTTTTTGGCGTTGGTGTTGCTATTGGCGTTGACGTTGATGTTGCTCTTGTTTTTGGCGTTGGTGTTGGTGCTCTTGTTGCTGTTGTTTTTGGTGTTGCTCTTGGTCTTGGTAGCCAGAATCAGAGGAAGAGTGGGAGGAAGCGAGAGCTTGAGGAGAGGAAGGATGAAAACAGGCAGATGTAGAAGAGGAGATTGTAAGGACTGCAAAAAAGGCAATCTGAAAGCTAGATGGCGAAGTTGCAAATGTAAGTGTCATGGAGGGGAAGAATGAAATGTAAAACTTGCAGGAAAGCAAAAGTAGAAAAGGATGTTCCTTACTGCGATGAATGTATAGAGAAAGCGGTTAAGGGGGAGAACAGATGAAAATGAAAACAATAAAAGAACTTGAGAAGGAAAAGAAGGTCTCAAAGTTAATGAGCCGAATAATGCGGTGTATATATCCAACTGGAACTTATAATTTGGATGAATATCAATATAGGAGAATAAGAATAGAGGAGGAAATAAAAGATGCTTACCTTTGAAGAACTTGAGAAGAAAGAACAGGAGCTTGAAAAGAAGATAGATAAAATAGGATTAAGAGAGGGAAATTTCATAAATGTAACTCTCTATGAAAGTAAGCTTAACAGGTTACAGGGAGAACTTAAAGCAACCCAGTGCCACCTCACCCACCTGAAGGAGATGCGGGAGAAGCTAAGGCAGATGAAAACGCACCCAGAGCAAAAAGGCAGATTCGCTGGATTCTGCGCCATAGTAGAACAAGAGCTTTTCGGAGAGAAAGGATGAAAAAAAAGTGCAAAATCTGTAAAAAGGAAATAGAGAATCCGAGCCTGTGGCAGAAAACTTGCGGAAAGTTGAACTGCCAAAGAGAACGACATAGGGAAAACCAGAAGACATACCAGAAGACGGCCAAATATAAGGCATACCAGAAGACATACTATCTTAGGAAGAAGGAGGAAAGATGAATAAAATCTATTGGAAGCTGGATGGCAGACCAGAGATGGTCGGTTGGGTATTCCCTTCATCAAAGGGGAATGTCTATTACACAAGAAGGGAATACAAGAAGCATTACTTCGGGATTTTTCACTCCTTCTTTGCAATCTCGCAGGAGCTACTTGCCGAATTAAGAAGAAAATATCATATAGTTGGTGTTGTCTGCCATTATGTTAATGAGAAGGATAAGGTAGAGTATCATACTATCCCTCTTGCCGACATCTATAAGTTCGGGCAGACCTACAATAATGATGGCGATATTCAATTTGTCATTCGTGCTTCCGACTTGAAGCAGATAGAGAAACCTAAGAATTTTGAGGAGAATATTGAAAAATGGTTATAGAGGAATCTCTTAACACGAAGCAGTTAATAGGTAAGCTAATAGTTGTAACTCTCAAGAATGGGCACAAAGTAATGGGTGAGCTAAGGGGCTTCTACGAGAGAAATGGGGCTATGAGCCTTACGAGTTATACAGAAACCAAAGAAGAAAATGGTAAATGGGAGGTTGTTGAAGAAGGCAAGTTTATTTTCTTGAGAGGAGATGCTTATTGGGACTTTAGGGATTTTAAGTGGAGATGAAAGATAAAATGGTTATGAAAGGAAGAAGAGTTTATAAAGAGAAGCTATCTAAAATAGAGATAAAGATAGAGAGAGATAAGATGGCGGACTACAAAAAACTTGCTAATGTTATAGATAAAGTTAAGGATAGGGGATGCGTTAATGAAGTGCCGAGCAATATACTTGAAGTAGCTATTGCGGAAGAATTTGGAGTATCTCCTGCTACTATGTATGGATATAAAAGACTGCTCCTTAATTTAAGATTCATCTACGATACGGGGAAGAAGAATAAGAACATTAAGATATATGGGATAAACAAGGTTAGCTTATTAGAAAAGTAAAATCTGTATGTCTATCTATAAAATGGAAAGGACAATATGCGGAAGGATGTGCCAGAACTGCGGGAAGCCGATAGAGGAAGGCAAGGAATACAAGTGGAGAGGCAGGGTTATCTGCTTGAATTGTGCTAAAACTATTGCGAAGTGATGAATAAAAGTGATGAATAAAAGAGCGGAGCGATAGGGGTAAGATGGGAAAATTTCAGATGCAGAGAAGGTTATTTATGCAGGGTAAGAAAGAGAAAGAAAACGCTACTGAGAAGTATAACGAATTGATGAGTAGAGGAAAGATAAGTAAATTCAATAAAGAAGTGAGGGAAAGAATAGGTCTAAAAAATTTGAAGATAACGCACTTTAAATATCCACTAGATGAAAAATCGTTGTTTTATGTTATTGGTACTTTAATGGGAGATGGAACTATACATCAAAATGGATTAATCAATAAAGTTGCCTTGATGGCTACTGATTACGAGTTTGTAGAGAAATTTAAGAGGGAGTTTGAAAGTATCGTGGAGATAGATGAAAAGATAAGGAGGATAAGCCAGAGCAAAAACGCTTTTGGGGGGAAGGATTTATACAAATATTCGTGTAGTAGAAAGAAGGTTGTTGAGTTTTTTATAGATAAGATTAATGGATTAGACTTAACAAATGATATGCAAGGAATTGAGTTTTTAAGAGGAATGTTTGATAGCGAGGGGTGTGTAACTTACGACAGAGATAGGAGCATATTAGGTCTTAGTTTATCAAATAAAGATAGAAAAGTTCTATCACTCCTTCGCAAAATCTTGACCGATTTTAAAATAGTTTTCTACGAGGCTAATGATAATAAAGGAGTTACTTCTATAAGGACTTATAATAGAAATGCCTTAAAGCTGTATTTCTTGTTCGGTAACATATTAACTATTAAAAGAAAAGACGATAGAATTAAAGAATACCTGACTACAATAGAAAGTAAGAACATTATAGATAGAGAAATTATAAATGCTGACCATCCGTATTCAAAAGAATTTAAAGAGAAGATTGGTATTGAGGATAGCGAGATTTCCCACAGATTAAATGTTCAGAGAATAGGCTTTATGCTGTGCAATAAAACAGATAATCTAATAGAAAATGGAAGATGGATATTCCAGCAAAAGTATGATGGCATTTTATGTTGTGTAAGGCTTACAGGAAGGCAGGTTAGACTATATAATAGAGAAATGAGAGATATAACAAGGAAATTCCCAGAGATAGTTGAATCTATCATTAGAAGTATAGTCCCGAATGATGCAATTTTTATAGGAGAAATAATCTCAAGGGATGGGGATTTTAATAAAATTCAGAGCCGTGTCCATTCGGAAAGCGGTTTTGAGGAATTAAGAAATATGCTTCCTTCAAAAATAGTATTATTTGATGAGATTTATTCCAATAGTAGAAATCTAAGAGGATTTAGTTACGAAAAAAGATATAAGATTCTAAATTCTTGCGTTCTTGAAAATGAAGTAGTGAAAATTGCGGAGAATTTTGTTGACTTGAGTAAGATAGAAGAATTTAAAAGAGAGGGGGGGGAAGGCATAATTTAACTTAATTTAGAGGGGATTTATGAGAATGTAAGAAGTAATAACTCGTTAAAATATAAGTTCTGGAAGGAGAAGGTAGTGGAGTTCCAGAACTATGAGCTTATGCCTCACGGGAAGGGCATAACCCTCACAAATAAAGAGGGTATAAAGGTAGCGGTTAGTGGAGAACAAAGTAAAGATATTAAAAAAAGAATTGATAGAGATGGAAAAATTAGGGGAAATGTGCAATTTCTACAAGAAACTAAAAGAGGAAAGCTACGCTTTCTATCTTGGCGGGGGTTGATATGAACAAAATATCAGAGCAAATAATCTTAGGAAGCTTAATGGGGGATGGCCTTCCTTTCGGGGAGTTGTGAGATGATGCAAAGTAAAGGAACATTCAGAGTAAGCCAGAAGGCACGGATAGAATACGAGAAAACTCTTATAAAGAGATTGGTGGAGAAGGAATTTCAGAAAGCTGGGCTTGATAGCCAGAGCTTTGATATAGAAGCCCACTATGATAGTTCTCTTAATTATCACGAAGCAAAGCAAGAGATAGCCGATAAGTTAAGAGCTTTCATTCAAGAGCATAAGAAAGAGAAGCTGAAGCACAAGGAACACGAGGCACACTTACAGGAAGTGCAGATGCAGGAATACGAAGCAAAAGTTAAAGAGGAATGGGAGAAAGAGCTTATAGCTATCACAGAACAGAAGGAAGTGGATGTAGAAAAACATTTCAAGGTTGTTAAAGACTTGGTGAGAGCAGTTCTCCAAAGCCCTGATGTTCATTCATTATTCTTAATCTCTGAAGCTGGTTTTGGCAAGAGCTTCTTGATGCTCAAAACTCTTAAAGAGATGAAGGTTGATATTGCCTATCTTAATACTTACAGCACACCTCTTGCTCTTTACGAATTCTTTTTTGATAATCAAGATAAGTCTATAATATTAGATGATGTTGAAGGCATATTCAATTCTCCCCTGAATGTTGGTATGCTAAAAAGTGCCTTGTGGGGAATAGGGGAAAAGAGATACATCAATTACAATACTTCAAAAGATATAGGTATGCCAAAAAGGTTTGAATTTAAAGGGAAGGTCTTTCTTCTCTCAAATACTCTTAATCTTAATGATGAGAATATAAAGGCAGTTATAGACAGAGGCTATCTCCGTCAGCTTGAGTTCTCCTACAAGGAGAAGATAAAGTTGTTATTTGAATTTGCAAAACTGCCTTATGAAGATTTAACCTTGAAAGAGAGGGTTGGGGTGGCTAAATGGGTTAAGGAGAATACATCTGAAGCCACAATCAATCTTAATTTCAGGACACTTCCGAAGCTCTATGCTCTTTTTTCATTATACAGACATTCTGATGGTTGGAAGGATTTGGCTAAAGAAGTGTTGAGAGATAATGAAACTCTGGCTATGGTGAGGGAAGCTATGAGAAGCTCTGGCTCGGTCAAGGAGCAGGTTAGGAACTTTGTCGAGGTGAGTGGGCTTGGTCGCACATCTTATTTCAAATACCGAAAATTGTTGAGATGAGAGCATAAAATGAAAGAGATAAGCAGTTCGGAAGTTCGCAAAGTTCGGGACTTGAAGAAAAGCGAGAAGTAGTCAGTGTGGGGGGGATGGAAAGAGATAGTTACAAGTCACCTTAAATAGATATTCCCTGCTCCCATTCTCAAAAGTAGTCTTCTGCAAGTTATCATAAAAGCAGTTATCACTTAGGTATGCTCCAAAGACTTCATAAGCGAACTCATTATAAGTAGTATCGTTCTCTGGCAGAGAAGAGAAGGGCAGGCTGACAACAGGTGGGGAGGTTGGATAGGGGTAAATGTCCGCAGGGATTTCTACATCAACGCTCAAGTGCTGAATATCATACCTTAATGCTAAGAAACCTAAAGCTATCAGAATAGCAAGAACTATCATAGACACCCTTATTTCTTTCCTTTCTTTATTGAGGGAAGATTGCATTTTTTCACCTCCAAAAATATCTTGTCCTTATTTCCTACAAATAAAACCAACTCCAATTCCAAAAAATGCACTCCCTATAACTCCAGTAACATGGCTTGGATAATGATAAACCAAAAGATATATTCCTAGAAGTGTAAATCCTGTTCCTAATCCCATATGCCAATTTAATTCTCTTTGTGTCATTTCCATAAACATCCCGCTTTTGCCTTCCTTGTATCCTCTTCCACTAGCTTATAGAAACCGCAGTTCTGGCACCGCTTTTTTGAAGGGTCATAGGCAATAGCATAGCCTCCTAAAATCATTTCTGACCCAAAATCTCTGCCATTATCTATAGTTGTCACATAGCGGAGCAATCTATCATATCTGTCTTTATCTGGCTCATTTGGGTCAGAAATAAGAACGATTTCCTTATCAATCCATTCCATAGATTTTTCTATCCCTTCTTTGTAGCATAATCTTATTCGCTCTTCGGAAAGATTCATTTCTTGCCACTTTCCTATGCGGTCTTTTGAAACATCTATTGCATCGATTCCCAAAACTCTGACGATTACTTCGTTTCCCCCTGCATCATTAACTACAATAGTATCGGAATCAGTAACATCAAAAATGATTGCATATTGGGTATCTTCTCCTAAAGAGCATCCATAGATTAAGAAGGATAGCAATATTGGGATTAAAATCCCCATTTCTCTCTTCCTTTTCAAGAGCCTGCCTACATTTTTATACTTATTTGCCCTATAGCATTTACTGCAAATTTTACTTTCCCCACATTTCATCCCCCCACATTTGCATTTGTCCCTGTCTTTTTTGAATATCATTTTCCGTAACTATCAAAAATCCTGTCTAGCCCACATTTTCTTACTATCTCATTGCTTTCCTCTTCTGTTATGACCCCTCCGAATCTTAGTTCATTTATATTCCTTTCATCCTGCTCACCTAGTCCAGCAAGCTCCTTATCAGTAGTCAGGTTAAGAACACCCCTTACCCCACATCCGAGGGCGAGACATTCATCATAACAGGTTTGAAGAGTAGATGTATTATACTCCTGCTTTCGGCAGTTGCTCTGGCAAGTCTGTTCCATCTTTTCTATGCCATCTAAGGCTTCAAGTCTGTATATGATACCAAGAATTTCTTTCGCCTGTGTTCTTTTCCCTTCAAAATAAACAAATAGGATTGTCCCAACCAGTAGGATTAAGAGTAATGTTACTCCCAAGATTTTACTATTTATCTTATCAGCTTTCCCGTGCTCCATGCTCTCCTGACTCTCCTTTTAAGCTTTCTCCTTCTTTTTTGTACTAGGACTCTTGTTCTCATTCTCATATTCTTGTTTCTTTCTGGCTCTCCATAGGCGTTGCCATCTTCTTACTTTTTCTGGATGAGCTTTTTGCCACTTTCTAACAAGTAAATTAAATCTCTTCTTATTCTTTTTTCTCCAATTAGTGAACTTTTCGTATGCTTTTCTTTTGTATTCTTCATCATTTCTTCTTTTGTAGTAAAAGTGCAAAGCCCTGCATTTTGGAGAACAAAATTTTCTTTTTTGTCCTCGGTTTTCTATTAGAGGCTTCCCACAACGACATTTACCCCCTAATAATTCTTGCTTTGCTTCCATCACGAACCTTGACCTTTCTTGGTCTTACCCCATATTCATAGATTATAAGCATCAATAGTCCAAATAAAACAGCTCCCAGAAACCAATTCTTCTCCAAATTGAAGGACAGCCCTAGGGCTGTCTTTGCACCCCCGCAATCCTGAGGACAGGTTATAGTTTCATTTAAGGCATATTCGCAGATATTGTTGCCACAGCCAGAACTGATTACAAAATACTGGTTCTTTCCAACTCCGAAACTGCCCCCGCCAGGTAGTGAGCCTCCGCCCGCTAAACTGATATACTCACTACCAAAGCTATTATTTCTGTTATTTGCTGTATCATTCATATCGTAAGAAAGGATGTAAAGAGTGGCTACAGAATGGTTGAAAAGTATATCCATTGTGAGGATGAAGCTCTTACCAAAACAAGCTGAAGATGTCTCACCAATGATAGTATTTGATATATTCACCCTTACAGAGCAGAAAGATAAATTGACATTATCAATAAAGGTAAATGATACGTTCACCGTTGAGTTAAAGGCTGGATATTGAGGTAAATTGTTTGTTGATATTGGTGGGCTACTATCTGTTATATTAAAATTCGCTGAAGATGTATTTGATTGCTTGCCATCAAAGGCTGTAACATTTGAAATCCAAGTAGGTAAGCAGTCATCTGTTGAGCAGGTAAAGTTTGGGCTTCTCCATATCTCATAGACATCATCACCTGAGCCACTCGATGAGATGAAGGTTCCATTCAAGCTCACAAATTGCCTATCAAACATATCTACATAATAGCTTCCATTTGGGTGAACAAGCGTAAAGTTTGCTGATAGGCTATCTCCTTCGGTAGCGTTCTTAGAAATGTTGGCGTCAAGATACATGGGACGGTTTGTACGACAGTTAGAGAATATGGGGCATGGAGAAATTGCAACTATTGGTGCTCCCGTATAATGAGTTAATGGAAGGTAATCTGTATTATTTCCATCAGTAGTTATGTTATAGGCTATATCACAGAAGCCATCAAAATCTCCATCCTTACAGATTTGGGAATATCCCTTTGAATTTGGTTGTGCATAATAATTCCCACCTATTTCACTATATCTCGTATAGATTCTCGTGCCGTTCTGCTTTGTTACATTCCAGTTGTTATGTCCGAAGGAGAGAGTAGAGTATGAGACATAAGGGGATAGATTGAAATTAAGTGTATTATTAAAGAAATTGTTGTAGATTAATGTTTCATTAGTTCTGCCCGAAAGAACCAAGCCATTTGGATTATTGACTATTCTGTTAAAGCTGATATTATTTCTTGTTGAATTGGCTTGGGTTGAGAATATTAGAATACCTGTAGGAGGAGTTTTTGCAAGATAATTAAAAGAAAGGTTATTCGTATCTATTGTTGAATTCATTATTAGATTACCACTTCCTTGAATAGTCAATCCAACTTGATGTTGTTTAGAAGTTAGATTTATCACGGTATTATTATCTCCCTGTAAATAAAGCCCAGTATATACCCCCGACCCGCCTGTGGAGTCAGGGTTGTTTCTGGGATTTATTGTGGTTATATTAATGAAGGTATTGCTATAAGTTGTCACTCCAGTGAATATATGACCCAGAATAAATGTTGGTTGTATGTTAATTAATATTTCTGAAAAAGTATTATGATGCGTATACCACGATAATTCCATGCCCCCCATGCCGAAGAGAGTTCCATTCATGTATATATTCCTAAATTTACTTGAATTCACGCCCTCTATATAAATCCCATCCGTATACCAACCCAAGCCATCTTGGAAGATAGTAGTATTACTCAATGAAATTCCAGTAGAATTTGAAATAGTGATGACATAATTTGTGACCGCACCATCCAGATTCTGAACGAAAGAAAGATTGCTAAGAGTTCCATTCTTAATATCTATAATGTATAAAAGCGACGTGGAGCCTGGCCCTAATTGCCCTGTTGCAAGATTAGAAGAGAAGTTCATTGAGAGTATAGTCAGGTTTTCTATATTACCAGTAAACATCGAAGAGTTCCAGTCTGTGATTGCGCAATTCTGGATTGTTATGTTCGTGAGCGTATTTTCTCCTTTGGCCCAAATTGCCCACTTTTTAATATCGTTGCCATCTATTAAGTAACCCTGGCAATCCAGCACCACATCGCTTACTGAAATATTCATACAGTAACTAGTAGTGGAATTTAAAATATCTTGAGTTAAGGTATAGACTCCAGAAGAATTTATTGAAGTACACGCAGTAATATCTGTAGCAGAAACTATCTTAACGATAGCCACTATGGAAAGTATCAAAATCAGCCCAAACAACCCTAAATTAATAACCCTCATTTCTATTATCTCTTTCTTTTTTTGTTCCATCTGCAATTTTCCTCGTGAGCTTTAAGATTATGGATGGCTATCTTCTCGTATACTCCGCTTATTTTCTGGTCGCAATATCTGCATTTCAAGATAGGTATTTCCTTGTTTTTACCTGCCATTTTTATTTATCTCCCCAAAATCCCACAGCAAAGGGTAAGCCCTTATCCTTTAAATATTGTTCGTAATTACTGCTGTGTAGTTGCCATCCTCTCCTTAATTTTATGGTGCTTCCACTTTCTCCTGACCTTCTTGTAGCCCCTCTCAATAAGCCTGCTGGTAAACAAGACATAGAGGGCTATGAGTATGATGACTAGAAGCAATATAAATCCTACCTTAGGATTCTTCGGCATTATCTTCCTGCCAATTCCTTCCATATAATCAAGAACGAAAACCTTCAATTCAAGGATTTCAAAACTAATAGTCTCTGACTTGAAGTTAGCATAGATAGTCACATTATAGTTGCCTTCTCTGGCAGATGAGATATTGAAGAGAATATCTGTCCTACCAACCCCTAGATTTTCTACGCCAATAACCTTGAATTTGAAGTCTGGGGGAGAAGTCCCTATTATATAACTTGAATCAACATAACTCCAGTTATCATACCTGAAGATGACGTTAAGCTTCATCTTCTTCTCTCTAGTAAACCACAAGGGCTTTGTATCAAGTATTATGAGAAATTCTGGTTCTTTGGTTTTATTTACTGAGTAATTCGCTCCTGGAGAGCCTCCTGTGCCTCCTGAAGGGGGCGGAGGCGCAGGGGCTATCGTAGTATTGATGGTAATTGTCCTTCTTTCTGTAGTGTTCTTATTTCCCGCATTATCAGATGCTGTAATATTATAGAGATAAGTCCCATTAAGCAAATTTGTGAAATTTAGTGTATAGTTGTGGAAGCCATAGATGAAAGTCCTGTTGAGTTCTGTCATAAAGGAGTTAGAGATATTCACTAAAAGAAAGGTGAGATTAGCAATACCTGTCGTCATATCAGAAGATGTTGCATTTACATAGATAGAAGTTACATTAGTCAGATTTGTATTATTTATAGGGGTAAAACCAATATAGTCTATGAAAGGTTTTATAGTATCCTGCGTGAATTGGAACGTGCCTGTCCGATTCCCATTTGGAATCGTGTCGTTTGCGGAGATGCTCCAGAGATGTCTGCCTTCTGCAAGTCCGCTTGCAGTGTAATTACAGGTAACATTAGATGCACCAGAAGGATTGTTTGCCTTTGTCATGGTGAAATTTACAGCATCTAAATCTAGAAGGCAGAAGCTTATACTACTTGTCGCATCCCATATTGTTGCGTTGAAGTAAAAAGTTGTTAACGAAGTATTTGTCGCATTAGCTATTGTAGGGGAAATTATTTCAATAATAGGCAAATTAGAATCAGCACTTATCGTCACAGTCCTCCTCTCTGTAGTATTCTTATTCCCTGCGAAATCTGTCGCTGTGACATTGAACAAGTATGTGCCGCTCGCAAGGGAGGTAAAATTCAGGGAGTAGTTGTAGAAGCCAGAGATGAAAGTCCTGTTGAGTTCTGTCATGTCACTTCCTGTGATATTTGTCAGGGTGAAGGTGAGGTTTGCTATGCCTGTTGTTTCATCTCCCGATGTTGCATTCACGAGGATTGAGCCTGTGGAAGTAGAGGCATTATCTGGAGTGAGTGTTGTGTAGCCAACGAATGGAGCGATGCTATCGAATACTCCCGAGAAGAGAGATGTCTGATTCCAATTGTTGGAGGAATCATTGGCGAGGAACTTCCAAGTGAATGCGCCTTGGAAGAAAGGATTGAATGATTGTGTGGAGTTGCAGGTTACATTTGTGCTTACAAGGTCTTTGGTCATGGTCTTGTTTGAAAGTCCTGTAGTTCCTGGAAGAAAGATGGATAGGAAGCAAGTGCTGATGTCTGTCGTCAAGTCAAAGGCAGTTATGTTGAAGTATGCTGTAGTGCTGGATACATTTGAGGCATTCCCCATGGTCGCAGGGATTTCTACGAAGGATGGCAAACCATCATCATAGCCATCACTATATGGAAGGTAATCTGCTGTTATTATTGAACCATTGATATTCAATGTATAATTCGCATCGCAGAAGCCATCAAAGTTCGCATCTGCGCAGGATTGGGAGAAGCCTATGCCTCCTCCTGTCCAGTTCGCCCAGTAATTCCCTCCGAGCAAAGCTCCTGCACCATATACTCTCGTGCCATTCACTTTCGTGAAGTTATATGATGTGGCAGTTCCTGCTGCACCAACATTTGAGACATTCACATTCACTGAGTTATTGAAGAAATTGTTGTAGATGAAAGCATTTCTGAACCCGAAAGTCGGCTGGTGCGAGATTCCTGCCCATGAGTTGTTCACTATATTGTTATTAGAGATATTCATCTTATCTGCACCGAAAGAGCCTGCTATCCCTTCCCTGAGATTATGGTTGATTGTAGAATTGATAAGAACACTTCCGTCTGCTGAAATGAAATCCATCCCAGCCAAGGCGTTATGAGAGGAATTTAGATTATTTATATAGACATTAAACAAAGTGTCTAACCTCAAGCCCCTGCCACCATTGTATAATATCGTAGTATTTATCACTCTGCCCTGCGAGTTGCCTGCTGCTCCTGATGTTCCTGTGATACGGATTCCATCTGCTCCGTTCCCATACGAAGTGATATTATTGAGTAAGAAGTTGCTGGAGACTGCCATATCTATCCCCCTTGCACCATTAGAATACTCTGTTCTTATGTGCTCTATTATCGTATTGTTAGAATTGATTACCCTTATTCCATTCGTTGCCGAAGAAGATACATTAAGCCATCTTAGAGTGCTGTTGTCCATAGCTGCGAGGTAGATTCCTGCTCTCGCCCAGTCTGTGAGCTTGCAGTTCTGGATGGTTATGTTTCCGAAATTCTTTGCGCTTGTATTGGTAGTCCAGATTCCGTAAGTAGCAACATCATTCCCATCTATCGTATTGCCTCCACAATCAAGGGTGATGTTGTTGGTGCTTATATTGATGCAGTAGCTTGTTGCGCTGTTCGTGATGGATGATGTGAGGTTGTAGACCATTCCGGGAATGTCTAGAGTTGTGCAGGCGGAGATGCTTGTCGATGTGAGGTAAGTAATATTCAGATATGGCGTTGCTGGCTGGTCTTGCGTGGCTTCTCTGGAATGGAACTCAGTCCATACATTGGCATTTGGCGACCCTCCAGTATCGCCATTCCCTATCTTAAGAGTTGTGCCATCATTCAGGGTTGTTCCCTGTGTGTCGGCTGTTGCGTTCAACCTGAAAGAGATGTTTCCTATTACTCCAGCTTTGTATAATCCATCCATAATAGAGGTGACATTCCAGTACTTCAATCCGGTCGTCAATGCAGCAGTAGAGTTCCAAGAATTGATGGTGCAAGGCATTCCAGCTACTGTTGCATAGGCACTTCCTTCTGTCCATTCAGCAGTGCAGTTATAGACTGCGATTGTTGCTCCTCCGCTTAATCCTGTAGCTGTGGCATTGAGTGTGAGCGCGGCATCTGTGATTTTGATTCCTGAAGGCAAAGAAGTCATATTGAACTTGAGAAATGCCTGATGACCATGCTCTGTTCCGGGGATGGCGGGAGAGACGAATGTATATACATCCTCTATGGCTTGGGGAGCTATTGTCGGGTCTATATCTATTCTCTGCTTTCCGAAGTTCGTGCCTGTCCAGTTTCTCATAGAGATTCTGGTAGAATTGATTATCGTGACATTATATGCTGGGTCGCCAAAGTCTATGTACAGATTCCCGAAATACATTTTATCGCCATTGCTTGAATACCTTGCTGGCACGCTGGAGTTCACGATGTGATAGAGGACTTGCTGTATTCTTGTCGCTTGACCTGCCGGGATTGTGATATTATCCTTGAATTGCCATCTCTTGTTCTTCACCACCTTTCCAAACCTATTTCCAGAGAAGGTATTGAATTGGCTAGCATAGACTTCTCCTGCTAGGCTATGCACTACTCCGAGGTCTATGGTGATTGATTGATTGATTGGATTATTGATGTAGCTCGTTTCATTCCAGCAGAACAGCTCTGGAGTATATGGGTCTTCCTCGCATCTTCTGGTGATGTTAAGGGAAAGATTCTGCACCTGCCAGCGATACACATATAGATTGCCTTCGAGAGAGAGATTCGTTATCTCTGTGAACTCCTTGAACTCGCCATTCGCATCTCTGAACCATTGCCTCTCGCCCTGCACGAAGGAGCATTGCTTCTCTTGATTCTGGATGATGCAGGATTCGTAAGTATTCTCATCTATGATGCGGAAAGTACCTTGTGCGCCCCCCGTTTGTTGTGAATCTGGGGTTTCTGCAAAAAATATCAGAAAAATAAAAGATGATAGAATAAGAAAAAGAAATAAAATTAAGTTAAGCTTGCCATATTTTTTCATTTTTGGTCAAAACTATTTTTCTCTGGGGTCATCACAGCATACTTGCCCCTTATATCCATTCTCGCACTTTACTGGGATGCAAGGTATAGGCTCTGGTGCTGGGATAGGATTGTCTTGTGTTTCTTGGCTTGAAGGCTGATAATTGTTGTTTCTTGCCTTAAAGACTTCTTCACAAGGTGTTCCTCTGACTTCTATAGCTTTGTCCTTTATTAAAGCCGTTACAGATACATCACGAGGCTTCCTATTATTCGCCATATCAGCCTTTACTTCTTGCTGTAACTTCACAAGTCTGGTATACTTGGCTGTTTCGGGATGCCAGAAAGAAGCCCACCATTTCTTGCTCAGACTTGGCTTCTTAATGGTCTTGAAATCTACCTTGCTTGTATCACACTTGTAATCTACTGCGGATGCGAGACCCATGGTCATCACTAGCAATCCAAGAGTTAATGCCATTAGATATGTTTTGTTTTTCATCTTTCCTCCTTGAGCATCACTTTTTTCCCTATACTTTAACAAAATATTGATTGTGAATCTGAATCCTTCTGCGGTGGGGGATTGTCCTCCTCCTGGCTAGTCTCATTCTGGAATTTTAGCTGGGGCTTTCTTGATAGTTCAAATAGCTTCGCTGTCTGCCCATCAATAATGAGGGTTATATTACCACCATCTATTATCACTCCACCCTTAAAAATCTTTCCAGAGTCATATTCTTTAAAATCTTCTATTTCAAATGGGAGACTAAAGCTGATGGTCTTCGCATCCAGATTTCCATTAACTACCCCAAGCTTATAATTTGTTGAATCCCTTACGAAAAGGTTTGCAGTGCCTTCACAAGATGAACAAGCAATCGGTTCACCAGATATAAAAAGCTCCCTGAAATGCCTTATATCCCCGCTGGCTGGGTTGATTATATTCGTTGCAATTGAATCATCTACCCTATATTCTATAAAATTTATGATTCCAGCTGACCCAGCAATCATATTCCCAATTGAATAAAACCTATACTGTTGCTTATTTGGATAACTTGAGATGAACGCTGGTTTGCTGTCCTCTTCAAGCCAATATGTCCCTTGAATGATGGCGATGAACTGATTGTCTGATTTATGTAGTATTCTTGTCCAGATTTTTGTTCTCTCGATATCCCACCAAGGGGAGATTACCTTATTTTCTCTGAAGTAAAAAGGATAGTAGCTCATAGCCAAAATATCCCCACTATCTGAATAATCATTTAATAGGCATAACTCTTTCTCACCGCAAAGTTTAGGATTATATTCTGTACCATTCATACAGGATTTTTGGTGCAACTCTGGTCGTCCTAATGAACAATCCTGTCGTGGCTGGGATTGTGAATCTAATGAAGTAAATATCGGTAAAGTGTTCATCTCCTTTGCTTCCTTGTACAATCTTCGTGCATCTACCCCTGATTTGTCTGGATAGGATATGTAATATCCAATTAAGGATGGATGCTGAAGCTGAACAAATTCCCTTACTTCTGTCTGTGGTAATTCCAGCACTACTTTAACCTTCTTTTTGTCTGCCTCATCTAGATAATTTCTTACACAGGAATAATCTACTTTATTTCCGATATAGCATGCAGAGCCAGTAGCAATGGCGAAATCTCCCCCATACCTTTTTATTTTTTCTAATCCAGATGAATCAAAGCTTGTTAGCCAACCTATGCCAAAGTATGCCCCCCTGTTTTGTGCTCCTCCAGAACTAAAAGAACAGATAGACATTGTGTTTAACTTCGTATTCGATAAGAGGAGTATTACTACAAAGAGAGCGGAGATTATTAAGATTCCTTTTATTTCTCTCATCTTACGAACAAGTTTGATAGATATTTTGTTGCAATATAGTAAAAGATTACTGCTCCAGCTATACCTATAATAGGATTTCTCTTTATAAACTGCCACCCTGCATCAAGCTTATCCTTTATCTTCTTTATCATCCTATGGAACATTCCATCTGTATCACTGGGATGGACAAATGCTGATGCGTATATAATCACTAGGGGGATTAGAGTATAAGTCATAATCAAAGCTAGGGCAAAAGAAATCGAAATTGGTGCATTGCTGAATTTCAGAACTAGCCAATTGGCTAAAGGGATATTTAGGAGAAAATCAGTTCCGTCAGGAATTATTGGTGGGATAATTAAAGCAACTGCTAAGAGGAATAATCCAAAGGAAATCACTTTTCTTATTTTGTTGAAATCCATTTTTCATTTTGAAGATTAGGCGGAGAGCGGGTGGGACTCTCCGCCATACTAAGGCTAGGGGCTAATAGTTCGAACTATTCTAATTCTCTGTCTAAGAGATTGTGAGCCGACTCTTCCAGCTATGATTTTGCCTGTCTTCGGACTTTGGAGTTGAAATGTTTTTTCTTCTCTTGGATTGACTCTGACTTTAGTTCCTTTTCTCTTGCCATATTTTATGACTCCGAAAAAGGCTCTTGATGGAATTGCTCGCAGATGCCCTGCTACGGGGGCTCTCCGACCTGCCCTGTGGCTCATGTGCTGTCGTATTGGGATTTTTGGGCTCATCTAAGATACTCCTAGCATACTTTGAAGAGGTAATGACCTAAAATAACTCCAATTTAATATAATTGCTTCTTGGGTTTCTGCTTTTTCTTTCTCATCTTAATCTATCAATCCTATTGAATATAAAGCTGTGTAAACTGGTAGGTACAGGACAGCAAACTTCATAATTCCAGTTAATCCCATGAACCAATCATGGAAAAACACTATTGCTAAAACACTTCCTGCTCCAGCTGTCGTCAATGCTATCTTTATCCCTTCTGGAATCGGGATTTTCACTATTGGATTTTTAAACAAGTTTCCCATCATCTATATTTCCTCCATAAAAAGTATCCTACTGCTCCTAGGATTATAATTATAATTACTACGGGAAGTTGTTTTCTAGCTTCAGATACTAACTCAATGCCACCGCTTGTTGAAGAGCCTCCCCCGCCTGAAGAGCCTCCCCCAGAGCCTCCCCCAGAGCCTCCCCCAGAGCCTCCAGAGTTACAAGTAGCGTTTCCCCCTGGTAATGAGCAGCCATTACTGCAAATTTGGTTTAATCTATCCTGATTTTCTTCTGAACAAAAGGAAGTTGTTTGTCCAGGGTTCATACAAGTATAGACTTTCCATATATCATAGATATTTCCGTCTGTACCACAGAATGAGGATAGTTTTGTATCAGTCCCACATTCTGAATTTGAGTTACAAGCTACACCACCCCCACTTAGTGGGAGTGAGTAATCGAATCTTATTTTTCTCGAATATGCTGGATAAATAGTTACATATTCTCCTACGGGAAAGGTTAGAGGAGGTATCGCTCCTCTTAAAGAATGTAATTGTGTTGTCCCAAAAACAAAATGGAAGGAATAATTACCCGTAGATAAATTAGGATAATCAAAATCTAACACCACTGGTTCTGAACCTATAATAATATCGTTATTAGGGGTTAGTGTATACTTTTCATTTCCAACTGCACTGGTAACCCAAGCTAACGCTGTTCCGCTTATGGGTGAATGAGATAAATTGACTTTTTCTAATGTGACAGATAATGTCATATTGCTAGAGACCTTTACTATATTAACCCAATCTTTTGTTTTATAGAATATGTCTATAAATAAGGTTTCACCATCAACTTTAAAGAGTTCATTTTCATAAATGGGGTCTGTAACTTCAGTATACCCGCTATTAAAATCCTGAGTCTGGATTGCAGTAATGGCTGCATTCCTGTCCCATACTCTCCATCTCTGAGTATCTCGACAAATGACTAATTGTTGTATCGTATTTATATTCCACTCATCCCCATTTGGGGTTGGATAATGAATAGAATACCTCATCTCATCAAGGATATTCCTACCTAAGGAACATTCTTGCCAAGTAGCAGCAACTGTTGTTTTCCATCCGATAACATCATAAGTAGGCGAAGATGCTTCAGGCCAAGACCATAAACCATAATCTTCTACAACAAAATTTTCCCCAGTCCTATAAAGAGTAGTGCTTCTAGGAAAAATTATGAAGTCTGATGAACTTATTAAGTAGTAAGCACCAGCTAGAACTAAGATAATGATTACCGCTGAAAATTCTGTCTTTGCGTTTTTATTCAAAATCCTCATCTTCTTCTTCCTCATCATAATTACCTAAGCCAGCAGGAATGAGCCTATTGCTCCTAAGCCATTTCTGTCTATCTTCTTCGCTGATTTCAAATGCCATTTTGTTCTATACTTACTTTCTTTTTCGTTTTCTTGCCATTTTATTGCGTAAATGTTATCTCTAAGTAAGGCTCATTCCCAAGGCTTTCTTCTGTATAGATTGTCCACTGTATAGTCTCTGAGACACCAGCATCAAGCCTATACAAGAAACTTGGAGTCTTATGTGTTGAAAACGCTGTTATCGCATAGTTCTTCACATCAACTACAAACCATGTATCTTGTGCTCCATTCGGTAGATTTACTATCTTTGGCTCTTCTGCCGGTCTGTTGTTATAATTAATAGTGTCCTCATCCCAAGTTGGAGCTGATGAATAAAGCTCTCCTAAAACGGGGGCTGTCAATCCACCATCAACCTTATAATTAAGTTTTGCTGAACTTATGCTAAATCCAGACGGAACTGCTGTCAGGTCAAACTTGAAGTAAGCCTGTTTCTTGACACCTACTGCATCAGATGTGAAAATAGCTAATGGGTTGTTTGGAGGAAATATCTGGTTTGGAAACCTCTGGTCAACATAATTAGATTCTTGTGCAAAGAATCTTAATGCACTAAATCCAAGCTTTAGGTCAACCTGCAAACCATCACCTGAAGAGTCTTCTTGGATTTTTGCAAGAAGATTTCCAACACTCTGTATTACCTGTGCTGATTGAGTCCTTCCTTCTCCAATTATAGAGAAGGTATAATCTACTGGTGTCCCTGCAACGACGTAGCTATCTATATCCAAGGCACAGCCAGTATTAGGAAATGCTGTGCATCCTGCATCGCTATTGCTACGCCAGATTGCTGATTGGGTCGTGCCTAGATTTCTTACCTTTGTGAATGTAGAGATTAAAGTGCTGAAACTCTGCCCTCCTGTCGGAGGGGCTGGAGCAACGCTTCCACTAAGAACCTTGACATCGCTTAATTGGGATGTTCCTGTATTAGTGATTGTGATGAAAAACTCTATCCATTTGACTTTATTAAAGGTAAGCCCACCTACTGTAATAGTCGCCTGTGGGTAAATTGTGAATTTTTTATCACCAACATCTCCCATGCTTCCTATCAATTGGCCGTCCTCATCATAGAACTTGACTCCTATAGAAGCTGGTTCTACTTCTTTTTGAAGGCAGCCCTTCATCAGGAAGAGCAAGGCTAGGATAATCACTACCAATATAATCCAGTTCCTATTCGCCATCTTATAAATCTCTCTTTACGGGAATCACTCCTGTTTTTGTCGTCAATTACTCACTTCTTTCTCAAGAGCAGCCAAAGTCCTACAAGTGCCAATGCGATAATCCCGATGTTCTTCTTGCTCTCATCAGTCAATTTCATGCCAGGCTGGTTCAGGGATGCCGCTGCTGCTGAACCTGCAACTCCGCTACCTTCAGCACTGAATGTAAATGTCCTCGATTCAGAGCTATATAGTGTTGTTGCACAAGCTGTGTTATCAGTTCCTGTTACATGTAGTTTGTAAACTCCATCGGCAACCTCCCCCTTGGTGAAGGCGTAAGTAGCCGTTGAACCACTCGTAGTCATCACAAATGTCCTTGTTGAACTGACTATATTTAGTGTAGCTGAGCCAAGGCTTTCATTGCTGGCAATAGTTACAGTAAATGCTCCCTTGTTCGTCGAGCCATCCGCTGGCGAACTAAAAGTAAACACTGGGCCTACGTTGTCAACTTCCACATTCAGCATTGTGAAGTTTGCTCTTGTCTGCTCTGCTGCAACTCCAGAATAGTTTGTAAATGTCCAGTTAAGGATATATCTTCCTGGTGTCACAGCATTTGTGTTCCATGTCAAATTCCAATCGAATGGTTGGCTTGCAGTATATGTAGAGTTTTGTGTTGTCCCAACATTATACCATTCTCCTAAGTTTCCACCGAAAGCCCAAACTGTTACATTTAAGGCACCAGTAGCAAATGTTCGGAAATCAGTTCCTGTTGTGTTTACTCTAACTCTGCTTGTTCCTGCTGCATTTCCACATACTGCTGATGTGTTACCTTCTAATGCTAGTGCTTCTACTTCATTCGCAAAAGCTAACGCTATCACTAGAGCAAATATTGCTAAAGCAAGTAATCCTACTATTTTATTTTTTGTTTCCATTTTCTTCATTTGAAGAGCGTTATAATGCCATAAGCATAGTGAAGGCGATTAAAAATATTACCAATCCGAGTAGGAGGTCTGTCATCCTACTTCTTACAATTAACCATGCTAAGACTAGGGAAAGTAGCAGGGCTACGAAAATCTCATTACCTGGGAAGAGACCGAATATGGCATTCTTCACAGTAGTAAGCGTGCTAATTATAAAGCTAGCTATCTGCGCGACTACATTCATCGCTGTTCCTGTATCTACTGCCATTTTCTACCTATAATTTTTTCATCAAGACCCATACGAATACAACCAACAGCAATATTCCTGCTAGATTGCCTACTGTCCAAGGCATATTGAAAATCTTTGTCGTAGCATCTATTCCAACAAACCTTCCAAATCCTGTAAGGATTGCTCCACCTACTAGAGATGCTACTCCTGCGATAAACAATTTTACCTTTGTTCCTGGGTCAATGATGTTGTCTATTCTAAATGCCATTTTGTTTTGTTTTTATATTATTCCCCTCCGTGCAAGTCTTATTCTTGCTTTTGGAGAAGCTTGTTTGACGATTTGAGTTGAAGTTGCCTGCACATTTCTTGGTCTTTTATTTCTTGGGAGTCTCTTCAGGTCTTCTGCAACTTTCCCTCGTGCTTTTCTTGCGAGTGTTCCTCTTCCAAAACTTAATCTTGAATGAGTGGGCATATTCCTGATATGCCCTGCTACGGGGGCTCTCCGACCTGCCCTGTGGCTCATGTGCTGTCGTATTGGGATTTTTGGGCTCATCTAAGATACTCCTAGCATACTTTGCAGCTCACTGATAGCTTGTGAAAATATCGAAGGGACTAGCTGAGGTAACTTAAACAGCAAAAATAGCATTAAAGCTCCTGCTAAGATAAGTATCAATATATCCCTTCCCTGAAGATATGCTCTCTCCCTAACAGCTACGAAAGCAAGGAGGATTAATCCTACAATTATGACTAGCATCAATCCAGCACCAAGTCTTATGTTTTCCAGCCAGCCGAAAGATTGTGCTACCAGGGCAAAAATTTGCAATGAAATTAAAAGCAGGCTTAGGAAAGCTATGAAACCTTGTACTTTATCTCCTCCACTAAATAATTTTGCCATTTATTTTCTCCGCCTAAATATCAGTAAGATTATGAACATAATTATTAACCACGCATACCAAGGTATCACTGGGGCTGGGTTTGGTGTAAGTGCACTTTTGAAAAGGGGGAAACCTAAGAAAAGTGTTCCTAATCCTAAGACTATCCATCTTACCCCATATTGCCAAAATAAAGACCATGCGGGTGCTATGATGAGAGGAATTTGCCCTTTCTTATTCATGTTACCCTCCTGAGAAATTCTTGTATTTCTCCTCCAACAAATGCTCCAAGGAAGCCCATTGCTATTCTGACTTTGTTCATGGCAAAATTCTTGGTGCTTTCAATGAATGGGTCTATTGCACTCTGAGTTTGGAGAGCGAATCCAACATCCTTTAGAGTTGAAGCATAAATCGTCCCAGCTATAGCTCCGAGGATTATTCCTTCCTTGTTTCTCTTTATCCAATTGAAAAATTCTTCAAACATTTTATTTTAATGCTCTTCCAGCGATAAGGTTTTTGTCTGTCAAGAAAGCCCACAAGACCAATACGGATAGGGCTAAGATTATGGTGGGGAATGGTGACGGCAGAGCAAATAATATACCAGAATAGATTCCATATAAGACAGCTCCGCCTATGACAACTGCTCCTGTCACTGAAGATAAAAAGTCTCCCATTTTAGATTTCAACCCTCCTTCTTATATAATATCCACCAAATATTTTAAGAAAGATGAATAATCCTAAAAGTATTCCAATCCCTCCAATTGCTGTATTCGTTGTACAATTTCCTTTAGTCGTATCTTTAAGTGTCTTGTGGAATGATGCAATGCACAATCCTGCCTCTGATTTTGGCTTACAGATATATGAGTCATATGATACTCTAGTGAATCTTTTTCCTACTAAGAAGAATATATCTGGACCAAACTCATTTGTCCTAGAAGCCTGAAATTCAGGAGATAAGCTAGAACAGCATGCTCCATCGATACCTTCTTTATATTTGGATGAAAATCCAGGAATCTTAGTATCTAATTCTTTCGGATTAAGTATTTCTCCGCTTTCTACTTCCCTGAAAAGTGGAAAGGCCTGCGCTTCTACAAAAAGATTTCCATTAGTATAAAATATCTCGTTCTCCTTCTTGCATAATTCTGTCTCGATTTCTCCTTCAGTTCCCTCTCCTTCAATCAGGACATTCCCCGCTTTCGAGAGTGTGATACGCTTTAAGATAAATGTTTTGCCTTCTTCATTAGAGCAGGCATCATTGAAATAGTCTTTCCCGCATTCTTGATATATTCCAGCTACAACCACATACTTCCCATCTGCATTATAGTTGCTCAAGCCGTCCGATGCTAGCTTTGAATCTTTTGATGGAAAGAGAGGGGTGAATATTACCGATGCACTTGTAGGGTCTGTTGGACCTGTCAGAATCCCAGAAGAAGCTTTTTTGGCCTGGACAAAATTCTCATTAGCACAAGAGGTTTTGATATTTTTGAAGAAGATAGATTGCATATCTCCAGAAATCAAGCCTTGCCTCTGTGCAGCTTCAATACTATAGATTGCGACTTCCATATTTACCTCACCAGAAGAGTGCCAATCTTCATTCATTCTTTTTACATTGACTCCTACCTTAAATTGTTCTCCAAGTTTCCCAGTTTCTGGAAGAACAACATTTGTGATTTGAATGTCTGGTGGATTGTTGTTTACTGCTGTGCATGCCTGGCCTCCCCCAGATGAAGAGCCTCCTCCCCCAGAGCCTCCTGCGCCTCCCCCTTGGGAGTCAAGCTCACATTTGTAGTAAGTATCTGCATTAGAAACCAATCTTCTTGCAATCTGTGATTCATCATCAAATGTTTCTACATGATAATTAGAATCGCATTCGGTTCTCATGTAAAGCCTATAATTGCAATTAGGTGAAGTTCCTATGTATGTATCTTCTTTGAAAACTTCTCCACCAGTAATATCTTTATAGAATGATTCTCTATTCTGGTCAGAGCATTGTGAAGAGACTATTTTAAGGGGCTGAATATTCTGTCCGCAGGTAAACTGTCCAGAACAGGCATTAACCACATCTATTTTGTAATCGCCGACAGAATTCGGTGCAGTAATAGTCACATCAATTCTAAACCCTCTTCCGCCATCATTCAAGGTGAGCTGGCCTACTGGAATGCTAAATCCACCAACTATGTTTCCATTCTTCTTTACTGCTAATTCTAATCCCGTAACAGCCCTGGTATAAAGATTTTGGTCTGTTCTGATAACTACATCCTGCTCATTAAGCCAAACACCTGAATGACCCGTTATCCTATAAGCAACTCTTTCACCTTGTTTAGCTTCAGTTGGGCCTATGATTGCCTGAGTATTGAAGAAGCTGAAGCCAGGCTTTTCGACTTCAATTATCAAATCTCCTACTTGTCTTGACATTTTTCCCTCTATAATTGCTGGAGCTAACAAAATTAAAGCTACGCTTAAAATTAAGGGTATTGCCTTAGGTACTCCCATTTTGTGAAATGGTTTATTTGAATCCTCTTAACAAGGCCGTCGCTAATGGTTCAAGGACAACATTCAGGAGAAATCCTGCCACGAATAGTGGTATCAGTCCAGGTGGGGTTATTGTCAAGCTATAGCCGAATAGGCCCATAGCAAAGGGTGCAAGCAATAGAGCTGCTCCGCCAATAACGCCCTGCATTATCGACTTGTTCCAATCGTATGCCATTTTTTAACCTCCGCATATTTTTATATTTTCAATAAATTTAGGAGTGTCAGTATCGCCAGCAAATTCACAAATATGTGCATTATGACGGCCTGACTTCCTTCTTTCCATCTCTCGAAAGCGAAGACGGAGAGCGCGGCAAACCCAAAGGTTTGCGCCAACTGAAAGTTGTCGGCTACTCCCTTCACTGTCAAATGGAAGAGCATGAATCCTGCTGCTATGATGAATCCTGCGAGGAGCTTCTTTTCTCTTCCCAGGTAATCTAAGCTCAGTTCGTAAAATATGAGCATGACTAAAGTTTCCACTATTGGAATGAACAATCCGAATGTCGCTATCTTTATCGGAAGCACTTGCTCCAAGACTGGTGCTTGCGCAAATACTTCTAGGATGCTCTGAAGGGTTTGGGGACTCCCAAGTACTGCTCCTAAAATAAAAGAAAAAAGAAGAAAAATCCCTGTCAGAACGAATCCGCCAATGATAGTTTCCGCGCTTATCCTTCCGAATCTGAACTGCTTCTTGGGGTCTGTGAAGAACAGGAGACCTGCTCCCAAGACCATCCCTACATAGAAGCTCCCCAGAAGGGGATTGAAGTTCGACTGAAGGAATAATGCCGTTGCTATCAAAAAAGCAAGGATTATTCGTTCGTCTGCCATTCATCTGTAGTTACGGGCTTACTCTACGTGAACTGTTGCGTTCCAGTAGGTTCCAGCTGGTGCGGTTCCATCTCCGAGATTGTTGTTATCTTCATCTTCTGGCCCTGCGAGTATCTGGTCGGTTACAGCGTGTCTATCGAAGTCCCAGTCATTAATGACACAGAAGATGTCTCCTCTTCCGCCATTCCATGCTGAGTCTACAGTTCCATCTGGGTTTGCTGTATCATCTGAGTCAATAGCCAAGTCAAACACAAGCCCATCAGTTGATGGTACTCCTGTATTCTTGTCTGCCAAAGATGTTCCAGCTATAGGAACTGCCCATGACTTCCAGACATTGTTCGCTAGCAATCCGCTTGGCAAGATGTCAGGGTTGGTTGTCTCGCTGACCCCTGTTCCTAGAAGGTTCAAGGAATCATAGGCAGAAGTGTTATATCTACAGGAAAAGGTATTCCCTGCGGCAACTTCTACCTTTGCGTCAGATGGGACATCATAGGGATTACCTAGATATCTTCTGAATGTTGGCTTCAACCTGATTCTTACCTGCACATTTTCTCCAGCTGCTATAGACTGATTGTTAGAGCTTGCAACGGCTACTCCATTGCTTCCCGTAATAACCTGTCCATTGCTGTTGAAAACAGTTGTAGATGCTAGAACTGCTGTCTGCATTGGTGCGATTGACTCTGACTTTACAAAGTCGCTTGCACATGGGATTTCGTAGTCTACAATCTTTGTGTAGTAAGTTGTGCTGTTTTCAGCCCAGAATACTCTTAGTTTGCTTCCAGGTGCTACAGAAAAGGTATCTCCCGAGGAATATTGCTGCGACCTTAGTTGCTTATATACTCCCCCATCTTGTATGTATACAAGTTGGCTACCACAAGATGTTCCTGGTGCAAAGGCATCCTCACAGTTGAGCTTAACTGTTACAGACTTTGTGACATCGCAAACTTGGATTGTTCCGCCTGCTCCGCCAGTCGTGCCTCCTGTGCCTCCAGAAGTATCTTTCTGTCCTAGAAACCACCAAGCCAAAAGAGCGATAGCGGCAATCGCGAGGATAGTCGTCATCTGCGCTGCGCCCTTATGGTTAATTTTCATTTGGTTCTTAGTGCGCAATAGTTTTCTAGAAACCCATCATCTATAAATCTCTCACTGGGGTTTAGTTAGAACTCTTGGTTTAATTAAGGTGTGAGCACAATCAGGATTTCTCTCCTATTGGCTTGTCATTCTCAAGACTTGATTTATTTATAAATCTTTCGCTTCTCCACCACTTTCTCCATGCACCCATCCTCCACTGCCCAACCATAGAATTTAGGATTAGCAGGAGGAATATAATGATTGAGATGAAAAATTTTTCCATAAAGATTGTTAGCACAAATAGTATTAACAGGATTGGGAACCAGAAACTTGTCCTTCTGAATTCTGAGAAGAAAGACATGAAAAATTTTCTTGGCAGGATTAGAAAATAAAAAAATGCAAATCTTTTTAGTTCATCTGAAGCCATATTAAGATACAAGCACTTGCTCCCTTATGATTTTCCTGTCATAGTTCTCGCTTCCCCAATATCCGTCCCATCTTCTTTCTACTCCCTTTATCCTTCCATCCATTGGGTCAATTCTGAATAATTCCAATCTCCTGCCATTATGATGTGTAGTTCTTATAGGTACTTCCCAGAATAATAGAGTAGGGCCTGATTCAAATTCTTTATACTCTGTCCTTAATTTGCACTCCTGCATAACTTGGATATGTGGAACATAAGAATAGTTTCTCTCGTAATATCTTTTACATTCCCTATAAGCTATAGCCTGCGCTTCATCCATCTTGATTACTGAGCGAGTTCCTGCGTACTGGAGGAAGAGCACAAAGCATGCGACAGTCGCATATAGGAAGACATGTTCTTTCGGCAGGATTTTATTGCTCCATACCCAGAGAATCAGGAAAGCGATTGCTAAGATTAAGACAACATCTTTGTAACCGATTTGCTTTTTGGTTGCGAATAAGTCGTGCTCCTGTCTCTTATAAATTTCATCAACTTTCTTTTCGAGTTCGTCTGCCATCTTAAACTTCCCATTTCTTTAGATAGCCAATCTTTTCCAATTTATAATAATTAACATCTGCTTGATAAGAACTCTTCCTGCCATTCTCATCTTGAGTGTCAAATTTCTTTCTCTTTCTACCATTATCTATGACTTTCAATCCAATCCTTTTAAGCAGACGGATGAAGTTCTCCGCCTGCGGGATGAATCTGTCCTGAAATTCAATCGTTATCCCATCAAATTTATCCAATTTCATCAGCAGGATTTCTGCTGGTATAGTCTTATTCCCGATTACTATCAAATCATTATCAAGCCCTATGCTCATTTGAACACCTCACGAACTATTTTTACTCTATCTTCAAGCTTTCCAAGAGTCTTTCTAAGCTCTGAGAATATTGACCTTATTATCTCCCTTCTTTCTGAATCACCAATTGTAAAATAAATGCTCATCTCTGCTTTTAGCCTCTTAATCCAAAGGTTGAAATCTGGTTCTCTCTCAGTTAACTGGCTAAGTCTCTTCCTGAATGATTCATACTGTTCCTGCTTTATTTCTTTATAGACAACATTTACGAACTGATTCTCTTCTTCTAGGTTAGAGTCAAAATTTGGAGCTTCCAATAATTTCTTCAACTCGTCTAGAGAAGTCAAGGCTGGGCGATAAGGGAAAAAATCAAGCTTTTGGATTTCCAAGGGAAGCCACCATCTAGGCTGGATTTTTTCTAATTCCTTTTCTATTTCTTCAAGAGGCTTATCTTTCAATTCTTTTAATTTCTCGACTACACCAGAATAATCCTGATTCTCTTTTTTGAGTTCTTTTTCGCTTAATGTCTTCTCTATCTTATTCGTTATCTTATCTAGCTCATCTGGTATCATAGAATAATCTTTCAAGAACTTAGTGAAGGCAGCCAAGAATTTGTGATATAATTCAATCTGCTTATACAAAAGGTCATTCTGCTTGTTTAAAGATGATATTAAACCTCTAGTAGTCAGCATTACGGGTGATGTAACATTCCACAATAACTCCTGTTGGTCTTTATAAAATTTATACTCCTCCTCCATGCTCTTACCCTCTATTTTGATTAAACTATCTATAAGCTCAATCTGCTCTGAAAGATTGGAATATTCTTTGTCTATATTATCTTTCTTAGCCTTGAAAAATGAATAAAGAATCGGAGCTATTGTTTTTATTGTCTTTATTTGCTCATCAGTTAATACTACACTTCTCCAACTCTGTGCCTGTGGCTCTAATACTTCTACATCTTCTCCTGCATCTTCCTGCCCTATCTCTTCTTCTGGCTCTTCTTGGTGTATCTTCGGTGGTCTCCCCCTCCGCCTCTTCCTTTCTTCCAAGCTAGCTAAAAATCCGACATCCCCCATTATTCTTCTGGATGAACCTCCGTTGTTTGAACTCCAACTGTCCGCCTTCCAACTGGGTCGTCCATTCTGCCCCTTACTTTCATGGCATAAGACACAGTATCTGTTATTCTTCTCATTTTTTCATCAAAGTCTAGAGATAGATAATATCGCTCCTCTTCTAATGCAGTACACCTTAACTTGTAAAATAAAGCATCTTTTCTAAGCTCCATCACCTCCCTTAATAAATCACCAAAATAAGCAGTTACTGGTGTTGGAGTTTCACCGTTAAATCCGCACATCACAAGAATCTCATCTGAGTCTATTTGAATTAAATGTGGCTTGGCATACCATCTTGTAATTGTTTCATCTCTATCGAGGTCTTTGTCTTGTAGTTTATATCTCAATTTCAATTTCTTTCCAGGACGCATGATTAGCCTCTCTCCTTCAATTCCTTCTTCATTAAGATATGGTATCCTATGCAAGACTGTAGCGAACACCCCATTACCGAATGTCGCTATCTCGAACTTCTTATCGTACTGCCTATATTGGTCTTCTCCCATTTAATCTCTCCCGTGTTCTGCCAATCTTTTAGGTTCCTGCCTTCTTCTCTGAAATGCCTGAGCCGCCAATACTCCCAAAATACCCGCTCCTAACCAAACCCAGCCTTGAGATGCTTTCTTCTTTGCTTCATCTCTTTCTTTTTCTGCATTAGCTTTTAATGTTCTTTCATTCGAGAGCTGGTTATTCATCTGGTCATTACTATTTCGGCATGATGAAAGATTACCTTCAGTAACTCCTTTCTCATTATATCCTTCCAAGGTATCATGGCATCTAATACTTGCTGCATAACATCCAGTATCTGCAATTCCATCTCCATCTATATCCTCGCCTAGATATTGTTTTTGGAAAGATAAGCTCTCATTGTAGGTCTTTGCGAAATAACTGCACCATTGGATAAACTCAGAACTTACGCTGACATTAGTGAATACTGACCTTGTTATGTCAATTGTCAGGTTATCGCCAACTTCAGCTGAGCCATTATTCACCATAAAAGTATAAGTCTTATCTTCATCTTCTGCATCTATGAATAAAGAGCCTGTGTTATTACTGATAGTCAACCTGATTGACAATGGAGTGGTAAATTGCTCCGCTAAAACAACTGAGGGTATCATAAGAGCCAAGATTAAAATTATGCTTATTAATTTCATTTTTTCCTCCTTTTAGCTTTTAATTTATCAAAAAAAGTTATCCTCTCAATCTCTTGTCTCTTCTCGAATTCTAAAGCTCCTAACCATTCTTTGTCAGTCCACCAGAAAGCTGCTGGAAAGGCAAGCCTATTGAGTGTTCTCCTTATATTGCTCCGATTACCTGCCTTTACTATCTTTATCCAAATTTCAATATCTTGCAATTTTCCCGAAGTTAATTTCTTTATCATTCTTTCTTCATAATGTTTGGTGGAGCATGATAGCTAAGAGGGAACAATGATTTCATCTTTATAGGCTCTGTATGAGGGTAAGGCACACCATTGCGGTCATAAATAAAGAATTTCTGTGTAGTCAATCCTAAAACTTCCTGGGTTTTCAAGGTCTGGATTGTGTCTTCTTCAAATTTCTTGAGTCCCCAGTCATTTGATATAGCTTTTATTTCAACATCTGAATTCTGTCTCAAAACAAAAGTGTAATCTTTATTCTGTTTCATAAATTTATTCATGGTGGAGTAATTTTGAGTGCAGACAACCATGCCGAATCTTTTGTGCCTTCCCCTAGTAACATACTCAGTAAGCTTTTCATTTCCCTTGCCAGTAATCTTATTTACTTCATCTATGAAGAACCATTCTGCCTTGTTCCTGAACTCAGGAAGTTCTTTCTTCTCCCATCTTTGCTGGAGGATGTAATAAAAGAATAAGGAAGCGTATCGCTCGTGAGTCAATATATCTGAGGTCATTATTGCTGGAACTATCCCAGCCATATAGCAGGCAGAAATCGGGTCATTTTTATACATTATCTCGCCAGTGGTTTTATCTTTAAGCTCTATAGATTCAACAGATTCATGGCAGGTAAGCGTCGTATAGTTTGCTCTGAAAACTTCTGCCATGATGTTCTTTAGCTTAAATTTCATAGAAGCAAACATCTCATTCCCCTTTGTGCTGACACTTGCAAACTCTTCTTCTATTATCTCATTCACTTCCTCTTCTGATTTTGCCAGTTTGAATTTTTCGGCAGCATTTTTGAAATAGTAGTATATCTTATCTCTTTCTGGTTTCCAATTGAAATACTCCTCCGCGTGGTCTATTATTGTTGAGAATGGGATTGAGAGGACATACCTGTATCTTCTGCGGAAGACCTCTTTCTTTAGAGAGTTTGAACTAGGAAAGAAGTGCATTATGGGAAGAGGTACAGATTCTTCATTTAATTTGATAAGCCTTCTTTTCCTTGTTTCGTCATCCCACCCCCAATTCCACCAAGTTGATTCATTCATATAATCGTTAAGAATCAGACAATTCTTATCTGTATATTTGTTAGTCCTATCTAATATTGTATGCAGAAGCCAAGTCTTCCCAGAGCCTCTGCCTCCACAAATGATAATTACTGGTTCATCTCTGAATTCTTTTGGAAGGCAAACTAATTTACCATCAGATGTTTCTCCAATTGGGATATGTTCAATAGGTATTTTATCGAACCTTTCATCTTTTTGGAGAAGGTGGGTTTTTCCAAATACCTTGGCCATCATCCTTCTCGATTCTATATTAGGACTCACATTACTATCCATGAGCTAGTGCCTCCCAGTCCAGCATTTTTTCCGACCAATCTTACCCTACTATTGTTCCTGTCATATTCTACAATATGCCCATCAGGAATTCCTGGAAGTATTCTTGATTGGGGAATAGTCCCTAGCCTCGATAAAGCATAGACTACCCTCCGTCCCTTTTCCCAGCCAAGGGGTTTTAATGCAGTGAGAATAAATCCAAGTTTTTTTAAATCAGAATAACTTATTTCAACTATCTCTTCTATTGCCTTTTGCTCATTTCGCAGGATGTCTAAATTTAGGATGGGCTTGCCCCTGTCAAGGAAATTTTCAAGCCTTTCAAAATCTATTTTATATTGGCCGGGCTCAAGACCAATCCTTTCTTCAAACTCTATTTTCTGGTTTGAATTCAAGGAAATAGTAAGAGAAATGTTCCTAAATCCAAGATGATAGAGAAGATACAGGGATGAAAGTGACTGAATTTGTCCTACTGGCCTCTTAAACATTTTAATTATGCTGCTTTTTAATTATGTCTTTGATTCGCTGTTGGGCTATATAAGTCTTTCGGGTCATGGGTCATGGGTCATGGGTTCTGTTAACTTAAAGGATATGACAGAGGACTGCACTCTCGAGGGTGAAAATAGGCTTAATGACTTTTTAAACCTTTCGCGATATAACTAAGCGATTATTCTTATTCTTGTTGTTATTCTTATTCCGATGCTAAAGTTTATATACTTCTGGCATCTCTTTAATAGAAAATGGGAGGAAGAAAGGAGTTTGTTAAATTGAATAAAATGGGATTTCCTGGAAATACTAGGATGGTTTCATTAAATTCCCGTCACCTTATGAATGTGGGATTTAAGAAAGAAGAGCTCACGGGAGAGTTATATGGTAAATGGGGAGTTGATAGTAAAAAGAAGAGAAGACTCTTATTAACTATTGTTAAGACTATCCCGAGTGATGGTGAAGCGACTTACACCGAGAAGGCTGGTGAATTGAAAATGGCGGGGGAGGAACATGAACTCTGGGTATGAAGAAGGAAGGCTATGGCTTCCAAAACATTCTGGTTGGAGGCAGTTTAAGTTACAACTTCAAGATGGAAGAGTTATAAATGTTCCAAAGAGAATTAGGAGCAAAACAGATTTTAGAGAGATTCTACTTTCTTATTCTCCAAAGCATGTCTGGTTCGGAGTTACATGCTGGCTTAATCCACTACAAGTTAAAGGAAATCAGACGGGTAGCTGGAACGTTTCATTATTCAGAGATTTAATATTTGACATTGATGCAAAGCTAGAAAAAGGGGAGACTATAACTCCAGAGAAACTTGATGAAGCAAGAGGGAGGACATTATTTGTTCTAAACACAATAAAGCAAGATTTGGGCGAGCCAACTTACATAATCTATTCTGGTAATAAAGGATTTGAAATCGTGTATGAACACTCCATAAAAACAAAGAGATACTTGGAGGAAAAAAGATACTGCAAAATTTCTCAACTTATTGACCTGCCGATTACAGAAGATAGGTTCAGAGTTATAAGATTGCCTCTGACGATAAATGGTACTTCAGGGAATCGAGCTATATTTTTAGAAGCGAAAGATTTAAATAAAAGTGCTGACTTTATATTGAAGAAGGCTAAAGGAGCAAATCAGTTGGCATGCAGCACTGAACATTCCTTGCCTTATACATGCCCAAATAGGGAAGCGGAAAATCATACCTCAAAAAGTTCTTCTACACAAGAACGTCCATCCGCTTCCCTTCATACTCATCAAGACCTTGATGGGAGCCCATTGAGCCGAGGAAGGTTTCCTGCGGGAGAAACCAGAGGCGATGATGGTCGGCAAACCAGCCCACCTACATTAGAGCAGGCAGGATTATCGCCTGGGCTAGGCGAACCTGCCATAACTACTTATCTAACGAATAAGATTACTGCAACTAAAAGATTCATCCTATTTCTTACTTATCCAAAGCAAACCAACTGGAGAAGAGTTGAAGAAGAAATATCTGGTCTTTCAAATATGTTTGATTTGGGAAATGCCTATGTGATGCTTTCTAGGCATGGGTACGGAGTTGTATTCCTTAAAGCACACGATGAGGGAAGACTCCATAAGATATATTCACATTCTAATTCTACAAATAGGTTTTCTTTCAAGAAAAACAATTTAGTGTGCATTCCAATCACAGAAGGCTGGCTAACCAAAGATGGAGTTAGGATGGCTCTGGTCTGGGAGCCTCTTTTCTCAAAAAACCTCGTATCTGGAGAAGACAATAATATCTATTCTCGCCCTCACGCTGACCTTTTGAGGAAGCTTGGTTTTCAGGTGAGGGAAAGAGAGAATCTTATTGGGGAGGAAAGTTTAGTCTATGAAAAATGGCAACGGACAAATTAGTTAGTTGGACATTAAATCCAAGATTGATGAATTTAGATTCTGTTCTAGAAAATGCGACTTCGATAAGAGATATTGTCGAGGAGCAAAAGAGGATTGTAAGAGCTTTTGAAAAGACCCCCACCCACGGAAGAGCTGTTGCGAAAGTTCTAGGGAGAGCGGAAGTTATTAGAGAGACAGAGAGACAAATAGGCGAAGAAAGAATAGCAATAATCTTTAGAAATAGGATAAAGGAAAAAACCTTCCGAGAAAGTGATTTTACCCAACTTGAAAAGAGAGCGAAAACTGATTTAGAAAGGAGAGCTATAAGAGAAGTTAGAGAGGAGAAATTCGGGACAAGGGAGGAAAGGAGAGCCTTGGCAGAAGCATTCTCGGAAAGGGTAGGTAGAGCTAGAAGTGAGAGGAGTTTAGAATCTTTGAGGGGGCAAGTCAGAAGTTCTGATATTGGACCTTCGTTGCAGAGGGATATCGAACTGGAAATCGAATTAAGAGGGCAGGAATTACGGGGGGAAGAAATAGGATGATAAATTGCTACTATTGTGATTTGGAAGGTTTTAGGGGTGTAGTTATCGGGACTAAAGAGCTTTCTGGAAAGAAAGTGTTTGTCTGCCGTGAGCATTTAATGACAATAGACTTGAAAAATGATAAAAACATTCAAAGATAGCAATCCAGAAGAGCTGTGTAAGAAGGTAAATGAGTTTATGGAGAAGGTGAAGCAGGACTGCCCCGTGCAAATCCATAAGCCTGTTCAGGATATTCAATGGGTTGCATTTGTCTTTTACAATAAGTTCAGGCAGAAACAAGTATTTGAGGATGGAGGAGTGAAAATGGAAAAGATTGGAAATGGATGGAAGGCTTTAGATGGGAAGATAAATCTTTCCCTACATAATGGGAAGGAAAGGATTAATGGAATTACTCCTGGGGAAGAGAGAGATGGAAACAAGTTACGAGATGTTATTAAAGATGGGAAAGTGATTCCTGGAATGAAGATAGCACTCAAGAAAGAAGAGTATAAGATAGGACCAAATTCTCCAGATTATATAGTTTACAAGTCGGAAGAATAAGAATAAGAATAAGAATAATAAGATTAACTACTATCTAAAGGTATATAAAGGTATGGAAAGTTTATAAAGGTGGCTATCTTGGATTTCGCATGAAACAAATAAAGTTAGGATATGAATTGAAGACTGGGGATGAGGTTAATATTGCGCCAGCCCATCTAATCGTTACTGGACTTGCCCACGAAAGCGGGAAGACCACAACCTTAGAAAGCCTGATAGAAAGAAGCGGAAAAAGGGCAATAGTCTTCAGAACTAAGATAGGAGAAAAAGGATTTCTTAAAGGAACTTTAATTCCCCCATACTTCAAAGACCGATGTTTGATTGAAGGAACAAAAATATTTACTAAAGAGGGAGTTAAATCTATTGAAAATTTAGAGGCGGGAGATGAAGTATTAGATAAACAAGGAAAATTTACAAAAGTTATTGATTTATTTAAAAATATTCTTCAAGGAGGTAAAGAAAGATGAGAAAATTAACTGACAAGGAAAGGGAAAATAGAATGATAAAGGAGATTATGAAGAGGATAACTTCCCTTGAGAAAAGGTATCATCAGTCTCTGGTTCAGAGTGCCTGCAATAGATACATAGTAGCTAACAGAGAAAAGAAAAGTGCACAAACCGAAATAAAGGAACTTGAGAAGAAGATGGCGGAGGCAAAGGCTAAGTTGAAATGAGAAACCTATTAAAAGAGAAAATCAAAGAGTATATCCTATCTAGGAACTTGGAAGATAACGGGATTACTTACATAACCAACATAGCCCTAGCATTCCAAATTTCACAGGTCACTGCCAGGAGATATGTCAATATCTTGATTAAAGAAGGAGTTATAGAAGCGAGGAAATATGGAAACAAAAAAGCCCTATTCGGAAAAAGAAGATGAGGAGTTGAAGAAGTTCCTTGAAAAGATACAGGAGCGGAACACAGAGGAAGCAATATACTCTAGGCTTGGTGGGAGGAGTTTCTGCCAGACTATATTATTCTGTTCGGGAAGATTTAGGAAAGAGCAAAGTGTGTCAGCTAGGGACTTGTCGGAGTTCCTTAGAGTTAGCTACTCAAGGGGTTATGAGATTCTAAGGGAGATGGAAAGCTTTGGTCTAGTAAACAAGAGCACTTTTGGGCAATTCAAGTATCATGTTACATTCATACCTATAAAGAATAGTGAACATCCTAAGATATTCAAGTATGAGAAGGTAGCACTGAAGAACCTAGGGTGGGTAGAGAAATGACCCATGTCGAAGTAAGATGGTTGAAGAAGGAAGAGCTCAAAGCAGAGCTTTTCGGAGAGGAAAGATGAAAAAATGAACCGATGGACTGTTAAATTATTTTGTAATCATTGTCATCGAGAGGAATCCGATTGTGATTGTAATATTAAAAGATGTGTGTTCTGTAGAAAATTATTTGATATTAATGTCGGGGATATGAAAAGAACTACTGAACATGGGAAAGATGGGAAAACAGAATGGTCATGCAGTTTCTGCCATAGGATTAAGGGGGAGCATGGAGATGATTGAAATTGATATTTTAGAAAAGGAAGTAGAAAGGCTTGAAGAATCAAAGGGGGAACTGCTTGGAAGATATGATTTTGGGGTTGCTGTAGGAAAGATAGAAGCAACAAAGCGCCACCTCGAGCACCTGAAGGAGATACGGAAGAAAATTGATTTTTTCTTCGCATGCCATGAATTCAAATATGCTAAACTGCAAGCGCATATAAGGAAGGAAATTAGAAATGAGCTCAAAGCAGAGCTTTTCGGAGAGGAAGGATGAGACAACAATATTCAATCGGCTTTAAAATGAGTGACTTTAAACAAAAAGAAAAGGGAAGGTGTGCTTATTGCCAAAAATCTCTACCGAAATATCGTAAAAAATATTGTTCGGATGAATGTTCTGATGAAGTGTTCGAAAAATTTGTGAAGCCAACAATAAAAGACTGGAATGTGGTGAGAAGAGAAGTCAGGGAAAGGGATAAATTTACCTGTCAGAAATGTGGATTTAAATCAAAGGACGATTATGCTTTAGAAGTGCATCACATTAAGCCAGTCAAATCCCATCCAGAGCTCGAATTTGATAAAGAAAATTGCATTACCTTATGCAAAAACTGCCATAAATACACTTTCAAGAATTTTGGTAAAAACAAAAAGCTTTTTGGAGTAGAAGGATGAAGATAAGAGAAAGAGATAATCTCGGAGTTAAAAAATGACAACAATAAAAGAACTTGAGAAGGAATGTAAGGAGCTTGAGAAAAAGATAGATTTCGGGCACTGGACAAAAGACGATGTCGATATGGCAATTCTCAAGGTAATTCAGCGTCACCTTGCACACCTGAAGGAGATGCGGGAGAAGGTCGAAAATGCTGATTGGATTGAAGAAAGAATCTTAGCAGAAGAGAGAAAGCACAAGGGAAAGATGAACTGGAGAAGAATTGCTTGTGCAAAAATAAAGTTGCAATTAAAAGCAGAGCTTTTCGGAGAGGAAGGAGGCAAAAAATAATGAAAACAATAAAAATACCAGAACTGAAGATAGAAGTAAGCGCAGAAGTTCTGCATAAAGGTAAGACTTATCAAGAGTGCATGCGCCTCAAGCCTAAAGACTGGCGTATGCAGAGGATAAACGAAGTAGTATGGCTAGCTAATAGCAAATATGCAGAAAAGTTGAAGATGTTCACTGGCTGGAATGATTCCTTTTTCGCGCAGCCGTTCAGATTGAATAAAGAAAAAGGACTGGTCGCGGGGTTCGTCGCCTGCTCCATCAGGGTTGACCTCGATTGCAGCAAGTATCCGCTGGTCCCGAATTCTGCGCTCGGGGTAAGGTGGGCGAGGGACTTGAGATGACAACCATAAAAGAGCTTGAAAAGGAATGCGAGGAGCTAGATAAGATGATAGGTAAAATGGGATTGAAAGAAGGCGATTTCGAAAAAGGAACTCTCAACGCAACTCAACGCCACCTTGCGCACCTGATAAAGATGAGGGAGAAGGTTGATTTAAGGGTAAGTGTTCATCAAGAAGTCTTAACAGAAGCAGAACTTCCAGAAGGGAACAGAGCATTAATCTCTGGAAGAGTTTTAGAATTGAAAGAGCTAAAAGCAGAGCTTTTCGGAGAGGAAGGATGAAACCAGACTGGCCTGAATCAGAGGAAGAGTGGGAGGAAGCGAGGAGGAAGGATGAAAATAAACTGCATAATCTGTAACAGAAAAATAGAGAATCCGTGGTTATTCCAAAAGACTTGCGGAAAGCAGAAGTGCATAAGAGAATACCTGAAGGCATACCAGAAGGCATATCAGAAGACAGCCAAGTATAAGGCATACCAGAAGGCATATCAGAAGGCATATCAGAAGACAGCCAAGTATAAGGCATACCAGAAGGCATATCAGAAGGCATATCAGAAGACAGCCAAGTATAAGGCATACCAGAAGGCATACTATCTTAGGAAGAAGGAGAGGAGAAGATGAAAAAAGTAATAAAGGGAAGATGCCTGAATTGTTATGAGCTTGCGGCTTTTGAAACTTGGCAATATTATAACATTAAATCTGAGAAGAAAGATAAGCATGAGTTTGCTGGGTGGTGTTCAAACAGATGTTTATCTATAGCCGAAGGGTGGGAACACAAGGTTTCAAATAAAAATAAAGGTAAATATCATAGGCATAATGCAAGTTCTACTTGTGCAGGAGAGTTTGAAAATAAACGAGGATGAAAGGATGAAAAAGAAACATAAACTCGAAATAGGAACAAATGCTCTGGGCATGCCCATGTTTTCATGTAGTGAGAGCAAAGAGGGTGATGCAAGAATCTGTGACAAATGCAGAATTAAAATTGTTGAAAGGTTTGAAAAATTATTTTCAAAGGAGTTAAAATGAAAGTCAAAGGATTGAACAAAGCTTATGATGTGGAAATCAGGAAAATTATATCGCCTGGTAAAGAAGTAATACAAATTACATGTGGAAATCTTTTTTCGGTGCACTCCATAGGTATGATTTCAGTGATAATCAGCAAAGAAGATTGGGAGAAGCTAAAAACAATATGAAAAAGACACTCATAGTAAAAATACCATTCATTAAGCAATGGTTCTGCTTCAAGCCCCTTTGCATATTGAACGAGGAAGAGATAAGAGCAATTCAGTTCATAGATGGAGAGGAAGATGGATAGTGAATTTTTGGAAACTAAGAAAATAGATTTCATTAGAGACTTATTATTTGAGGCTCATCTTAAACGTGGAGAAACAAGGAGAGAATATCTGTTGGATGCGTTTAAAAGATTAAGTGGATTGTTAAAAGAAATGGGTATTGAAGGAGATGAGGGAGGGGGACATAATCAGCAGTTTAAAGGGAGCAAAAAGGATGGTAAGGCACTCTCTTCCTGCCATCTGGCGACACGAAGCATCGGGAATACATACGGCTACACATTTGAGAGAAGTGCCTCCATTGATGCGGATACGCACTCCCCTGCTGATATAGAGTGGGGCATTATAGCCGTTTAACTACAGGCCCACAAAACTCGTCGCTGGAGTGGAGTGAGGCCATTACAGCGGAGGTCGAGGGGCGGGAGAAATCCCGCCCTTTATATTATCAGGGAGATAACATGAAACAATAAATAAAATAAGAGCAAAACAAAGTATAAATAAAAGTAAAATGTCAAGGAAGGAAAAATGAAAGTCAAATTTAATTGGCGAAAAGGATTGCTTTTTTGTGCGGGTTATTTTGTTTACCTCTTACTCTTTAGTTTAATCAGTGTTAGATATCTTAATCTTAAGACACCTGTTTGGGAAGTGGTGTTTATCTCTTTTTTAATTCCCTTGTTTATATTGTTCTCGCTTGAGCTTGATGAAGGGAAGATAACATGAAAAAGCAGAACCAGAAACAGCTTGAAGAAAGGATAGCCCACTTAGAGAGCCAGCTTTCCAAAAGGAAAGTTCAACGCAAGAAATGGTATCTTCTTCCTGTATTCTTGCTTACACTAGCTTTCACGGCCTTCTGGGTATATCATTCCATCAAGACATGGGGATTATTTGATATTTTCGGGATGAAGCCAGAGGAAGTTACATTCGAGATGCTCATAGTCATCCCAAATGCCCTTTTCAATTATGTTCTGATTGGCTTGAGTGCAATTACTTTCTGCGCTTGGAGAAAGAATGGTTTTGAAAAGCTAAGGAGATATTCTGTTGTGAGCTTGATTGGGGGTTTGGTTGCGGGCTTGGTTTTTGGATTGGTTTTGGGCTTGGCTTGGGGCTTGGTTTTGGGCTTGGCTTGGGGCTTGGTTTTGGGCTTGGCTTGGGGCTTGGTTGGA